>Ga0209542_10001324_pt1 | contig 58302 bp, 66 predicted proteins | sample RifCSPhighO2_01_FD_184028 | JGI IMG/M metagenome (GOLD analysis project Ga0209542, IMG submission 184028) | Soil microbial communities from Rifle, Colorado - Rifle CSP2_plank highO2_0.1 (SPAdes) (version 2) | ecosystem: Environmental > Terrestrial > Deep subsurface > Rock core/Sediment ...
GGCGCCTCCACTCGTTCATCCAGCGGACGAGGTGATCTCTATATTCGTATTTCCGTTCAAATTCCGGAAAAACTTTCCAAAGAAGCCCATAAATTTGTTGAAGAATTAAAGAAATTGGGGTTATAATGACCCTAATGCATTGCCGAGAGTCATATCAGCATTCATACCTTTCCTCTGCGTGGTTTTGTCAGTATTGATGTTTATACTTGTAAGAACGGCATGAATACAGATTTCATATTAAAATACTTCAAGAAACAATTTGACTTAAAAGATATTGAAACCAATTTTATCAAAAGAGGCACGCGATACCCGGGAAAGAATCTATATTAATATGACCAGGGTGGTTTACCACGAGCGAGTTCGCCCGTTAGCGAACGAGTCGAGTGGACTTAGGCGGAATTGGACCGCCGTTTCAGCAATGCGAATGCTGTGTTCTGCCACTGAACTATAAGCCCTAAACAAACGTTGCTACTATAGCATAGACTTTACTTGATATATTTTTCCTATCTACTGTTGACATAGGAGTTTTAAGCAAGAACTTTAAGCAAGAACGGTTCTTGCTTAAGTTCAAGTTCTTGCTTATGTTCAAAATAAGTCGTTGACATAGAGATGTTACTTATACTATATTACGGCCAGACTTCAGAACAGAAAGGGGGTGATAAATATGAGTAAGGGCTTGTTAAGTAGTATCTTTGGTTTCAGCGAGGCGCAGGCTGAGAAAGATGAGAAGGATGTCAAGGAAGGGAATGCTGTTTCCGCTCGTAATGATGCGGAGGTGACTGCAAAAGCCGACTGGATGGTGGATGACGTACAAGATAGTTCGTCTTCCGGTTCTGGAAAGGGGAAGTAGTCCGGGAGCGGTATTGCCTAAGGTCGGCAAGTAGCTACTTGCCGACCTTATTTATTATTTTAGAAAACCAACAACTATAATATGGAAGATATTAAAGAATTTGGAGAATACACTAATTGGCCTCAACGAAAATCATTTAAAGAAGAAAAAGATATGGTGAAGATGGCGGTTGAGAATGATGAAGAGAATACAGTAAGAAAATATTTAAAGCCTCTTGTTAGACATTGGGCTGAGGATTATAAGATAAAACAGCCACAGATTAAATTAACTGACGACGAATTTCTAGAAGCCGGTTTTATGCACCTAGAGCTGGGACTAAAGAAATATTATGAGAAACTAGAAAAAGGAAAAGTCGGTTTTAAATTCAGCACTTATTTTGAATGGTTTATACGCCAGGGATTTCTGGATTATTTTCGACAGAAGTCTATAGAATAAGAAGTGGAACTGACTATGTAAAAGAATCTAATTACTGTGTTTATTGACGCAGAGATAAGGGAGGGTCAGACCCTTTATATCAAAGATTTAACATAGGAGTATTACTCGTGCTATGATTAAAGCAGATAGTATTAGGAGTATCAACATCAAACAAGGGAAAGGAGAGTTTTATGCGTATCTTCTTGTCTATCGTTTTACTGATGAGTTTTCTTCAAGGGTGTGCCAATCTCGCCATGTCACTTGCTATTTCTGCTATGGAGACTGGTATAGGAAGTTTGGAGAGCGCTGTTGCCACCAAAACAAAAAAGATCAGTAACGACAAATTGACACAGCTGAAACCCGGAATGACCAGGGACGAGGTGAATGAGATTCTCCAAAAACCTCCCCTAATGGTTACAACCGAAGGAGATGGCAGCAGTACGGCAATGTATACCTACAATGCGGATCAAAATCGGACACCGGAACGCATGCTCGGTATCTTCGGCATGATGGGAGCTTTCACTAAGGTAGAGAAAGAATCCCAGACTATAATGATTCGCTTCGGTCCCAATGGCAGGTATGTCACGCACACTCTTGAGGAGACTCGTGTGTGCGGTAGTCAAGCTACCGGATACTTCGCAGACAACTGCGAAGTTAAAAAGACTGCCGGTGTAAATTGAACGACAACTGGGGCCGAAGGGGCAGTCACCACTTTGTGTGGTGATTGCCCCTCTTTTTTTATTTACCACATTCTATTGACATGGGAGTACCACTTGTGCCATAATTTGAGGCAGACAGTATTAGAAGTATCAACATCAAACAAAAGAAAGGGGGTTGATGATGGTTACTTACGGTCGATTGTTTCAGAAGATTGGTACCGTCATTACCGGTCATGTGGGGGCAGAGGGATTGAATCACATCTTTGATCTTATGCTTTACCCTGCGACAGTTTGGTTTTTAGGGCCGGTGTGGGCAGGAGTGGTGGTTATTCCACTATCTATTGTGTGGGATTTAAGTGTAATCAAGATTTATAACTACACCACTCTTGACTGGTTTGGATTTGAGGTATTGCATGCGAAGAAGTTCAGAGAAGTAGTGTGGTTGGCCGTAGTAGTTCGTGCCACACTCTTCATATTCTTCGCATGGTGGGATCCGCCGCGAGCATTTATACTGATACGTGGTCGTCAATTGCGTGGTGCAAGATTTACTCCCACGGACTGGGGGTGGTTTCTGACCGCAAACCTCATCGGAAATATCATTTGGCTTCTAATGCTCAACGAAGCCTTTGAATTTCTGAGGAAAATTCTCTGATGATTTGTTTTTGCAGGTCGGCATTTATAATGCCGACCTGCTTTTCGTACTAATTAGTGTGTGATATTATTGTCGTAATATGCCGAATTCTATTGATAATGAATCGAAACTGCTGATATTTATTGTTGCTCTCGCCATTATTGTATCGATATGGATGACTTACAAACATTTCATTGTTTTTCGAGATTTTAATATTGAGCAGTCGGAATCAGAAGAGGAAGTTATTTATTAAGTTAAGTTATGGATGAAACCTTTAGTTCAATAGATCTCGCCACCACTTGTTTGCTGGATTCCGAAAGAACAGAAACCTTTGGTAAGGTCATTCATGAATTAGTAAAACCTGGTCATATTGTTCTCGATGTTGGTACTGGTCCCGGTATCATGGCCCTTTTTGCAGCACGCGCCGGCGCTAAAAAGGTATATGCAATAGAATCCAATCCTTACACGGCTAAAATTGCCACTCAAAATATTGAGAATAATAATTTCAAAGATATCATATCGGTTTTTCTTGCAGATGCTCGTAATATAAATTTTAAGGAAGGCATGTTTTTCGATGTTGTCATAATGGAGATGCTCACTACTGGTATGGTTGATGAATATCAGGTTTGGGCGGTTAATAATCTTTTCAGCAAGGGATATGTTAATGAAAAAACAATTTTTGTGCCTTACAGGCATGACACTTTTATAACTCCTATGGAAACAAATTTTGTGAATTATGGATTTTATATGCGAATGGTAAAACATGTGTGGAATTTCTTACCCAAACAAGATATGAGATCTTTAGCTGATAAATCTGAACTTCATTCAATATCGTTCAATAAAAACAACAATATAAATTCAAAAACAGATAAAATTTTTGAAATCAAGGAAGACGGTGTGTTAAACAGCATCTATTTAGAGAGTGAAACTTGGCTCAATAAGACGGTACGGCTTGGTGACACACTTGCTCTCAATGCCCCTGTTATTTATCCACTTTTTAAAGATGTTCAAGTCAAGAAAGGTGATAAAGTTAGACTGAAAATGAAATATATGTTCGGAAATGGTTATAGAAATCTAGAGACTTATATGGTTAAATTGTGATAGATATGGAATCACTTTGTCCATGGGAGTCACCCCAATATTTAATTTTTTCAAGTAACGCACCTTCTCTTTTGTATTATTCTCACTTTGTTGCTATTTTTGCTGCGCTGATTTTTGTCTACATTCTAGCATTTAAGGTAAAAGAATCTCTCGTCACCAGAATCTTTTTATTTTCAATTTCTTGCTTTATTGTTTGGTCAGTCATAGACGTTTTGTTGTGGGCGAGTAATAGGTCTGATCTGGTGCTTTTCTACTGGAGTCTGCAGATTTTGTTGGAAATGCTTTTATATGCCTCGGCTTTTTATTTAGCCTACATATTTATAAAACAGAAAGATTTAGACTTTTATAACAAACTCATATTAGTTGCAACTATTTTACCTATAGTTATTTTACTTCCAACCCGATATCTTCTACCCGCTATAGATATTTCTTATTGTGATGCAGTGGAAAGTTCGTTGGTTATATTCTACACATATTTAATAGAAGTAATATTTATTTTGTCTATTTTATTTGTCTGTTTTAGAGAAATAAACCAAAGTACACAACGTAAAAAAGAAATTTTACTATTTTCTACCGGTCTAATTATATTTTTGTTGGCATTTTCATCCGGAAATATTATAGGAAGTATTACTGAAAATTGGATCTTAGCACAAGCTGGTTTATTTGGTATGCCCCTATTTATCGCTTTTCTAGCTTACACAGTAGTCAGATTTAAAACATTTAACGTCAAACTTATTAGTACACAAGCATTGGTGGTAGTGTTATGGTTTTTAGTCGGCTCACTTTTGCTGATTAGAACAATAGAATCTATTAGAATTATTACATCTATAACCCTCATCGCTCTTCTCTTGCTTGGTATTCAACTAGTGCGGGGGGTTAAAAGGGAAATAAAACAAAGAGAACAAATTGAAAAACTGGCGGGGGAGTTGCAGATTGCCAATGAGGGGCAGGCGAATTTGATACATATTATCAATCACCAGATTAAGGGTTATTTGGCCAAGGCCAGAAATGTTTTCTCCGAACTTTTGACCGAACCGGAATACGGGCCAATATCAGAGTCCGCTAAACCGATGATGAATGAAGGCCTAAAATCTTTGACGGAAGGGGTTGATTTTGTGACCGATTTTCTCAACGCGTCCAATATTGAGAAGGGAACTTATAAATATGAAATGCAGCCGCTTGATATAAAAGTATTGGTTCAAAATGTGGCCGAGAAGCAGAAGGTGGTAGCGGAGGAAAAGGGGTTGTCATTTGAAGTAAATATAGCCGAAGGCGACTATAATATCCGCGGTGATAAAGTCCAGCTCGAGCAAGCTATGAGAAATTTGATTGACAATTCTATTCGTTATACGCCAAGCGGAACTATTAATTTACAATTAAGCAGAGAACACAACCCTCCTTCGCAAAGCTTCGGCGAGGCAAGCGATAAAATCCGATTAAAGATTGAGGATACTGGTATAGGCATCTCGGACGAACTCAAACCCAAACTCTTTACCAAGGGCGGTCGTGATAAGAACTCACTCAAAGTTAATGTCAATTCAACTGGTTTCGGTCTTTCGTTTGTTAAAGACGTCATAGAAGCACACCACGGTCGTGTTTGGGCGGAATCCGCTGGAGTAAATAAAGGTTCTACTTTCTTTATGAAGTTGCCTATATAGAATATCTATTCTCCTAGATTAGAACAAACTGCTTGAATTTTTGATATATTTATGTTATGGTTCTATAAGAACAGTAAAACGATTTTGCTCTAAACATACGCCTACAAAAGGAGGAGAAGATGAAAACCATTCTGTTGATTGCAGGACTTGGGCAACGGTACTATTATGACCCATTCCTTAAAGCCTGCGAGACTAAAGATCTGAGAATTTGCATTTTTGATCCGAATCGTTTTCCATCCGAGGCTTCAATCAGTATTGCGTTCGATGTTTGTGGGGCACTTACTGGGTTCATTGATGTGTTGGAATATAGGTCGGGAGAATTAATGAGTTCCCGACTCCTCATTCAAGATATTAATATCGCGTGGTATTTGAGGGAGGATTCGACACAGGTTAAGGAAGGCAATTTTTTAGAGGATCGTTTTTCCAACAATGAGTCAAGAGGCGCAATTCGTTCTTTTCTCTCTGTCCTCAGGTGTAAATGGGTAAATCGAAAGGAAACTATAGATTTTTTGGCAAGCAACAAGCTTTATCAGCAGTTGATTGCCAACCATGTAGGCCTTTTGGTACCCGCTACGCTCATCAGTAACAATGCGGATAGTGTGACAAATTTCTCTGATCCTGAAGAAGGGCTTCTTCTCAAATCAATCGGCTACATAAAACTAGACGAGGAGGGTAGAAAGTTTCTCTATTCTCAGCGATTCTCTCACAGCGAGATTGTTGAGTCGGCAGAAGCTATTCGACGATGTCCGATTTTTTGCCAAGAGTATGTGCAGAAATTATACGAGTACAGGGTGATGGTCATCGGGAACAGAGTGCTCGCATGCAGAATTGATTCTCAAGCGAGCGAAAAGACGAAGGTAGATTGGAGACACTACGATTTTGAGAATGTCGAGCATTCTCCAGTCGAATTACCTCTAGGTATACAGGAAAATCTGTTGCGCTTTATGAAGATGATTGGCTTACAGTATGGCGCCATTGATCTGATTGAAACTCCCAAGAGAGAGTTCGTATTCCTTGAAGTTAATCCATCCGGGCAGTGGGGGTGGATAGCAGATTTTGCACGCTTACCTATACCTGAGGCGGTGGTAGAAATGCTTGAAACCCTTTAGTACGAAAACCGCCTAAATAGCCGCAACAAATGTTGCGGCTGTTTTTTTTATCCCTAGCCTTTTAATTGCGGAAAATGCGCGTAAACAGACTGTTTAAGCAGTATAATATTTTTATTTTTTCCTGAATGTTTTAATAACTGAAGAGCTTTGTGAGCTTCTTCCAATGCAGAGGATGTCTCCCCGATTTTCTTATAAGTAATAGCAAGTCCAATCTGAGCCATTGATTTCTCATCCGTTTTCTTTGCTAGCTTGATCGCTGTCTTATACCAAGAGACCGCGCCCGGCAAATCGTTGAGACGCAAATATACATCGGCGACGCGTTCTGCCGTAAGATCCGAGGGATGATATTTAAAAGTCTGTCTGGCTATATTTTTTGCTTCTTTTACACGACTTGTCATCGCATAGATTTGTGCCAGATATATTCGTACATTCAATAAATTCCTATTATCAATATTATGTAATTTCTTTATTATTAATTTGCAAATGTTGATTGCTTGTTTAAAGTTTTGTTTTATTAAAGCTTTTTTCTTATGATTTTGAATATGGTTATACTTTAAATATGCAGCGTAATGATATAAGAAAAAAGCTTTTTGAACTAAAATTTCATTCACTACCCCATATTTATTTAAAAAGTCATCAATTATAGCTAGGCCTTCTTCATAACGCTCCTTGCGCGCCAGTTCAGTTAATCTTATTTCAGTTTGATAAATAGCTCTTTGGGAAACATTAGATGTCATTGTTTTATAGTATCATGTGAGAGTTCGCCCTAAACTTTTAACCCCCTATCAGTAACTACTGATAGGGGGTTGGAGATACTAGCGAGACTAGTCACAATACTATCTGTTAGCGTCCTCCTGTTGGTCATGCATCTCTGTTTCCATGCCCGGGGTTGTAACAACGGTCATGTGACTTGCCAGCGGATAAGAAGATATCTCGGGCTTATCTTCCATTCGTCGAAGCAAGAGCGGAGTCCGCTCGTTAATTTTCATACCATCGGCGAGAGTAGTTGTCATACCATACTCCTTTCTAAAATGACTTGAGGCGAAATGTATTGTGTCCGCCAACCATTGACAGATACAAGCCTCTACTAGTCCGACACCACCTTAGTCTAAGCAAAAAGTCTTGTCAACATTTTGTATTAGTGTAGTTCTGACCTCTCATTTATCAAAGATGTGGTAGAAGCACGTCATGGTCGCGTCTGGGCGGAGTCAGCCGGTCCCGGCAAGGGTTCTACTTTCTTTATGGAATTGCCATTAACCTAAACCAAAAACTATGGGGTAGAATAAACATATGAAAATGCAACTCCAGTCAACTCTCACAAATAATCTCGGACAAACACTGAAAGTTATTTATTCGGAAGAAGATCCACTTATTGGTCTTGATGGTAAGGTCTTGCAAGGTGTCCATGCTTTTTGTTTCTATGGCGACAAGATGGTTCTGGTAAAGCATCCAAAGAGTGGATGGATGCCTCCTGGTGGCGGGATTGAATTAGGAGAGACATACGAACAAGCTATAGAACGAGAAGTTAGAGAGGAAACCAACATGGAAGTCATTTTTCAAAAACTGATTGGTTTCCAGGATATATACGAACCAGAGAGAATTATTCGTCAGACGCGTAGCTTCTGTGTTGTTAAACCGTATGGCAATTTCTTACTAGATCCAGGCGGTGAGATCACAGAAATCAAGCTCATCAATCCAAGGGAATACAAAAACTTTTTTGATTGGGGGAAGATTGGGGATAGAATTATGGGACAAGCACTCGCATATAAGAATATATTTGCCAAAACACCATTACGGAGGCGTTGCCTCCGTTTGGCACCACGGCCGCATCTGGGTGGAGTCCACCGGAATAAATAAAGGTTCCACTTTTTTCATGGAGTTGCCTGTAACTTAATAATATAACAGATTCAATAGTCACCTTATGTAAACAGGAAGTTGCATTAATTTGTACATTTTGTACAATATGAGTATGAAAATTATAACTACCACCAAGGCCCGCAAGGACATAGGTCACATCATCAATCAAGTTAAATATCACGGTGAGGTCTTTGCGATTGGTAGGCGCAATTCTATTGATGCGCTTCTAATCCGTTTCCCGGAGACTTATAATAAATTATTCAATGATGTGACTAATGTCAGTGTGTATTCGAAGAGTTTCAGTTTTCTCGACCGTGAACCGGAGATTTACAGTGTTTCCGATTTGAAAAAGATGTATGTCTAAGGGTGATCTTGTGCTTGTTCCTTTCCCATTTACTGATCTTTCTGGTCAGAAAGTGCGTCCGGCACTTATTCTTTATGCCGATAAAAAGGGTGAAGATTGTATTGTAGCCTTTCTTTCCTCTGTTAAAAATAAGAAAGTGTACTCTTTCGATTTTATAGTTAAACCTTCCAAACGTAATGGTTTAAAGTTGAGCTCTATAGTAAAAATCAACAAGATTGCCACCTTGGAAAAAAGGATAGTCCTAGGTCAATTGGGCACTCTGGAGTTCGTAGAGCTCAAGCAAATAGACGTTAAACTTAAGCGATTATTTGGGCTATAGGCTAATTTACTGATAATATAAGATTCTATTGACTCAAAAACAAGCGCTTGAAATATTAAAGACAGGAGCCAACGTGTTTCTCTCTGGTGAACCAGGATCTGGTAAAACGTATATTGTCAATCAGTACGTTTCCTATCTACGGTCAAGGAAGGTTGAGGTGGCTATTACCGCTTCGACTGGTATTGCCGCTACACATATCGGTGGCATGACTATCCATTCTTGGAGCGGTATTGGCATCAAGCGAAATTTAGATAAATATGAATTGGATAGAATCGCTTCCAATGAACGCATCGCGAAGCGTATTCGTAGCTCCAAGGCTTTGATTATTGATGAAGTGTCCATGCTCGGTCCCCGAACACTTTCTATGGTTGATATGGTGTGCCGCGAAGTAAAGCAGAGTGACCAAGCCTTTGGCGGCCTCCAAGTGCTTTTGGTAGGGGATTTTTTCCAATTACCACCCGTGGTTAGGCGAGGTGAATCAGAGTTTCAGAAGACTCTGATAGAAGAGGCGACAGCGCGATTTGCCTATGATGCTCCATGTTGGCTAACGACGGGATTTATAACTTGTTATCTTACGGAACAGTATCGTCAAGATGACCGTAACTTTCTTTCCATTCTTTCCGCTATTCGTCATAACGCTTATAACGATACACATCACTCTCATATCGAGAAACGCAGAGTAACGAGCGAAAACGCACCCGATGACATTCCACGACTTTTCTCTCACAATGAAGAAGTGGAACGGGTAAACGATCAAGAGCTTGCTAAGATTTCAGAGAAAGAACGTATTTTTGAAATGACTTCTCAAGGCGCATCATCACTTGTCGCGACGCTCAAAAAGGGTTGTCTTTCTCCGGAAGTTTTAAGGTTGAAAGTCGGCGCCAAGGTAATGTTTACTAAAAATAATTCCCAGGCTGGATTTGTAAATGGCACTTTAGGAGAAGTCCGAGAATTGAATTCATTTGGATCTCCAGTTATACGTACCAGAAATAATCGGAGTATTGTCGCTGAACCTATGGCTTGGACAGTGGAAGAGGGTGGAAGTGTCAGAGCGCGTATTACCCAGATACCCTTAAGACTAGCTTGGGCTATTACCGTACACAAGAGTCAGGGTATGAGTCTTGATGAGGCGGTCATGGATCTCACCGATGTCTTCGAGTTCGGTCAGGGATACGTGGCTCTCTCGCGCGTACGCAGACTCTCCGGACTTTACCTTCTGGGATGGAACAAGCAAACTTTCCAAGTGCATCCGGAAGTTCTTGAGAAAGATATTGAATTTCGCAAGGGGTCGAAAGTTGCAAGGGAAGCATTTGAGAAAATTTCTCCTGATGAGCTTGCTCAGATGCATAAAAACTTTATTAGAGCTGTCGGCGGCCGATTGACCGATAAAAAGCAAAAAACCAAATATGAAATCTGATATAATTAAAGATATGTTAGGTAAGAAAATACTGCTTTCGGGAGTTAAGCCCACAGGTAAGCCGCACATCGGTAACTATTTCGGCGCTATGAAGCAGTTTGTGGGATTACAGATTTCTTATGAAAGTTACATTTTTATCGCAGATTTACACGCTATCACTACTATTCAGAACAAGGAAGAGTTGGCAAGAAATACTTTTAATGTCTTTCTTGATTATTTATCAATAGGTCTTGATCCGAAAAAAGTTGTCATTTACAAACAGTCCGATGTGCCACAAGTAACGGAACTTGGTTGGATTTTCAACTGCATTACTACTATGCCGTATCTCGGGCGCGCGCATGCTTATAAGGATGCGGTGGCTAATAACAAAGAGACCAATGTCGGATTATTTGATTACCCATTGCTTATGGCCGCTGATATTCTTATTCAAGGGGCCGATGTGGTGCCTGTCGGACAAGACCAGAAACAGCATGTGGAAATTGCCCGCGATACTGCAGAAAAGTTTAACCGTATATTTGGGGAGACTTTTAAACTACCGGAACCGCTTATCTTGAAAGGTGTCGCTGCGGTACCCGGTATTGATGGTAGAAAGATGTCCAAGAGCTATAGCAATACCATTTCACTTTTTGCCACAGACGAGGAGATTGAAAAATCCGTAATGAATATTGTTACTGATTCTTCGGGTGAAAGACCGGAGAATGTTTATGCCATTCATGCTTTACTTAAAGACAAAGAGTTTCTCGATAATCTGTATGAAGAAAATAAGGGGGAATACAAAATTCTTAAGGAGATGTTAATAGACGATCTTAAAGATTTCATAAGACCGATGCGCGAGAGGAGGCAAAAATTGGAGCAAGATAAAAATACTGTGCTCGAAGTATTGCGAGAGGGTGGTGAAGTGGCCCGTGAAAGAGCGGAAAAGAAGATGGAAGAAATTAGAGAAAAAGTAGGATTAAAACTATCATGATTCAGGGATTTGTACATGCTTTGCGTATTCAGTCAAAAATAGTTTTTATTATCGTACGCAATTTAAGGGGTCTGACCCAACTGGTTGTGACAACGGATAATCCGGAATTTGGAACAGCTAAGAATTTAACACTCGAATCTGTTATCAGGGCGACTGGGGAAATGGTGGATGCTCCGCAGGCGCCCGGTGGTCGTGAGATGCATCCGATTAAGATTGAGGTGCTAAGCAAGGCTGAACCAGAATTACCGATACCGGTAGTGGTGAAGGGCGGGGAAGAGACCGAAGCACCGATACGTTTTGATTATCGTTGGCTTGATCTGCGTAAGCCGGAGAAAGCCAAGATTTTCAAAGTTTGGACGGAATTTGAGAAAGGCTGGCGCAAATATTGGGATGAAAATAACTTTATCCAGCTCTATCCGCCAGCCCTAATGTCCACGCCATCGGAGTCTGGCTCGGAAGTTTTTGAAGTTAATTATTTCAACCGCAAAGCGTATTTGGCGCAGTCGCCGCAGTTTTATAAACAAATGGCCATGGCCAGCGGTTTCGAAAAAGTTTTCATGGTGTCTCCCGTGTTTCGCGCTGAACCATCTTTCACTACCCGCCATCTGACGGAATTTACCGGTTGGGATTTCGAAATCTCTTATATAAAAGATCACTACGATGTCATGGATGAAGAAGAGGGGATGATTGTCAGTGGATTTAAACAACTATCGAAAGTTTTTCCGGATCTAAATCTTGTCACCCCGACACGGCCGTTTCCAAGAATGACGATTGTGGAAGCAAAAAAGATTTTATCCAATTTTGGCATTTCTTCGCCCGAGGAACACGATCTTTCTCCAGAAGAGGAGAGGGCGATATCCGAGTTGGTTTTAAAGAAGCACGAACATGAATTTGTCTTCATCACCGATTATCACAAATCCAAGAGCGCTTTTTATCATATGTCATCATCAGATGACCCTGAGCGTAGTCGAAGGGCGGATTTACTATATCGAGGAATCGAAATTACGACTCTGGCTCAACGTGAGCATAGGCCGGAGATTCTTGAAAAACAGGCAAAAGAGAAAGGTATGGATCTCAAGATGCTTAAAGATTATCTAAACTTTTTTCGCTACGGCTGTCCGCCTCACGGCGGCGCCGGTATCGGCCCCGGTCGCTTTATTATGAAAATTCTTGATTTACCGAACGTTCGCGAAGCTACCTATATTCCAAGAGATGTTAAGAGACTGAATCCATGATCATTGGTTTTGATCTTGATAATGTACTGCTCAATTTTAGTGAAGCGCTTCATGCGCATCATAATGCTACCTATGGTACAAAATATAAAACGAAAGATGTAAAATTTATCGAATTACATAAAGTATGGAATTGCACAGAAGAAGAAGCAAAAAGAAGAGTTTTTGATTTTTTTGGATCCCAAAATCATTGGAGTGCTCTGCCTATTAATGGGGCAGTTGAAGGTATACAAAAACTCAAACATAGTCATCGTCTTTTTGTTGTTACATCTAAGCCGGAAGAATTAAGGGAAAAAACTCTGGAATGGTTAGACAGACACTTTCCAAAGAAATTTGACGAGATTCATTTTACAAATCAGTATTACGGGAATGGTCCAGAACGTACCAAGGGAGAAGTTTGTAAGGAACTTGGTATAGAAATTTTTGTAGATGATTTTTTACACAACGTCGAAGATGTGGCAAATTTGGGAATACCCGCGTTACTCTTTAATGCACCCTGGAATCAGGGTGAAGTTAAACCACCCATTACCAGAGTCTATTCTTGGGATGAAATAGTGGATTTTTGTCGAAATGAATAAAGACCTACTACTACCAACAAATTGTGCAAAGCTCGACTTTACACAGATTGTATAGATACGATCTACCGGTATAAATTGGTTTAGTTTGGAGATTGGATTAAAAAACGTTATAATGGCGGAGTGAAGGGAAACTCATATACCGTAAAAACGGGAATTTTTGAAGGTCCATTGGACCTTCTTCTTGACTTGGTGACTCAAAGAAAACTTTTTGTCAATGATGTTTCGTTGTCTCAAGTAACGGACGACTTTATACGATATATTGATGAGCACGAAGAATTTCCGATAAGAGAATCGGCGGAATTTATCGTCATTGCTTCTACTTTGATGCTTATTAAGTCTAGATCACTTTTGCCGATGATTCGACTTACAGATGAAGAGGAGGAAAGCATTCATGATTTAGAGAATCGTCTCGCAGTTTACGCCAGAGTTAAGGAACTTGCCCTGGGTCTTAAAAATATTTTTGGCAAAAAAGTAATTTTTGAAAAGACACCGGCAAAAAATCAAATAATAATTTTCTCGCCGGACTCCCAAACCAGCACAAAAACTCTTTTTCTTGCTCTCGAGAAAGTGATAGAATCTTTACCGAAAAAAGAAGTATTACCAAAAATAATTGTCAAAAAAGTTATCAGTCTCGAAGAAATGATTGAAAAACTAGCGGAACGGATTGCTAAAACGAGCAAACTTAATTTTAAGGAATTTTATGGCGCCAAGGGTGCACTTACTTACGAAAAGAAGATCTCCATCATTATCAGTTTTCTTGCCATGCTCGAACTTGTTAAGCGTGGAGCTATTCGCGTGACACAAGAAGGCAGAGGAGACATGGAGATAGAAAATGAATCAGTCAACACCCCCATTTATGTTTAGTTTAGAATTAAAAATAGAAGCAATACTTTTCTTTAAAAATGAGTCGGTCTCTATTTCCGAATTGGCGAAGCTGACCGGAGAAAAATCTGAAGTATTGAAGGCGTCACTTTTTAAGCTAAGAGAATTTTATAAAGATAGGGGGATAGTCGTCATCTTTGATGGGGAATTTGTAAGTTTCGGTACTCATCCCGATGTCAGTGAACTTATTGAGAGTTTAGCTAAAGAAGAATTTTCTCGCGAGCTTAGCCGAGCCAGTCTTGAGACTCTGGCTATCATTCTCTATAAGGGTCCAATTTCACGCCGCGAAATTGACCATATTCGCGGAGTTAATTCTGGCCTTATCCTACGCTCACTTATGATTCGCGGACTCATTGAACGCACTGAAGGCACAGAAAGAAGCTATAGTTACAAAGCGACACTCAAGCTCTTGGAACATCTCGGTATCACTCGTCGTGAAGATTTACCAGAATATCAAATGGCTTTTAAAAAAATCAAGGAGTTTATGGAAACAATACCTACAGAACAAGATGGATAATCAATTTTCCACTATACGTCATACGGAGGTGAAATTTTTTCTGGTTTTGACCACAATTCTTTTATTTTTACTTGTGGCTTCTTTGATTTTTAGTATAAAAGTGGAAAGGAAGGACAAATCGGTTCCAACCGGTGTGGCTACCGTTTCATTTCCTTCAGTAACAATTGGAGCCAAAGCCGCTTATGTCTATGATGTTAGAACTCAAACTGTTTTATTTATTAAAAACGAAAATACTCGCCTATCGCTGGCCTCCTTGACCAAAATCATGTCCGCTTTGGTGGCGGAAGATTTAAGTCCTCGGTACGGCACCATAACGGTAAATGAGGAGGCTCTGAGAGCAGAAGGAGATAGCGGTTTCTACAAAGATGAACGATGGACACTTAAGGATATTCTTGATTTTTCATTGTTAACATCTTCAAATGACGGTATGCGCGCCGTAGCTCTTTCGCTCGGCGCTCTTGAGAGAGCGGATGTTGATTCCGAAGAAATTATCAATGACTTTGTTGGCGAAATGAATGATAAGGCCAGAGAACTTGGTCTCAAGAATACTTATTTTTGGAATGAAACCGGACTCGATGAATCTGAAATGAAGGGCGGCGCTTACGGCACAGCGAAAGATATGAGCACACTTTTGGAATATATTCTTGCGCATTACCCGGCGTTCTTTGATGCCACCAAAGAAGCTACCACTACCTTTCAATCTTTGGATAATTATCTGCATGTTGCCCAAAATACCAATAATGTAATTGCTGAAATTCCCGGGATAATGGCTTCCAAGACAGGTTTTACCGATACTGCCGGGGGTAATTTGGCGTTTGTCTTCGATCCGGAACTAGGTCGACCGATCGTTGTTGTCATACTTGGTTCTACTGGAGAAGGTCGCTTTGAGGATGCGCGCATTCTTGTCGATGCTGTGATGAAATCTATAAGTAATAACTAAATTTATGTGCGGCATAGTAGGAATCATTAACCCGACAAGAAAGAGCGCCATTCAAAACATGGCGGAAGCTATTTATCATCGTGGACCGGATGATGCGGGGTTTTTTGTCGATGAATATGTCGCTTTAGGCATAAGACGTCTTTCCATCATTGATCTTGTCGGAGGCAAGCAGCCGATAAGTTCAAATGATGGTAGATTTACATTAATTTTTAATGGAGAGATTTATAATTACAAAGAGCTCAAGAGTGAGCTGGGAGATTACAAATTTAAAACCGACAGTGACACTGAAGTGATTCTGGTGGGATTTTTGAAGTGGGGGACAGAGATATTGCCGCGTCTGCGCGGCATGTTCGCGTTCTCTATCTATGATGCCAAAGAAAAACAAATCTTTCTGGCGCGAGATTTCTTTGGCATCAAACCGCTTTATTATCTGATTGATGATATGCGCTCGGATGTGGCAGCTTTCTCCTCTGAAATTAAAAGTTTTCTGACTCTTCCGACATTTAAACCAGAAGTGAACGACCAAGCTGTCTTTAACTACCTCTCATTCCAATACAATCCCCTAGAAGAAACTTTTTTCAAAAACATTTTTAAACTCCCACCCGCTCATTTTATGAAGATAGATATAAATACTAGCAAAGTTGAAATGAAAAGATATTGGCAATTTGAATTTAAACCGGACAATGCTCTCGATGAGGCAAAAACTGCGAAGAAAGTCCAGGAAGTAATGGAAGATTCAGTCTCTCACCACCTGATTGCTGATGTGGCGATCGGCTCATTTCTTTCCGGCGGCATAGATTCAAGCATTATCGCGACCTTAATGAAAAAAATCAGAGGCGAGAACCCTCCTTCGCGCAAGGCTTCGGGAGGGCAAAGAAAAATTAAGACTTTTACCGTCGGCTTTGAATCCTTGAGTGAGGGTAGGGAAGCGTTGGAAACTGTTAACTTGCTTGATACGGATCACCGTGAGATTACCATTGGCGCCCAGGAATACTTTGCAAATTTACCTAAAGCAATCTGGCACTTTGATGAGCCGGTGGCCGACCCTTCGGCCCTGGGGCTATATTTTCTGGCGCGGGAGGCGGCAAAACAGGTAAAAGTGGTGCTTTCGGGCGAGGGTTCGGATGAGCTGTTTGGCGGTTACAATATTTATCTTGAACCGTTTGCTCGGCGGTGGATTACTTGGCTACCCAATGTTATTTTGAAATTTATCGTTAATCTGCCATTTGATTTCAGGGGCAAGAATTATGCCAAAAGAGCAAGTCAAAAACTTGAAGATTGGTATATCGGCAACGCTTCCATATTTAGCGAAGCGGAAGTCAAGTTGCTTTGGAAAGGAAAACCAGAGAAAAAGTTTCTCATCGAAGATCTGTATCAAAAAGTCGCCCACTCTAGCGATTCGACCAAGATGCAATACATTGACATTCATACTTGGCTTATCGGGGATATCCTAGCCAAAGCCGACAAAATGACTATGGCGCATTCACTTGAATTAAGAGTGCCGTTTCTGGATATTGAAGTGGTGCGCCTTGCCTCGCGTCTTCCGGATCGATTCAAATGGAAGAGTGGTGTCACTAAGTATCTTTTACGCGAAGCGTTCAAACGAGTTTTACCGGAGTCGGTACGCCAGAGAAAGAAACTTGGTTTTCCAACACCCGTTAAGGACTGGTTTACGAATGATAGAAAAGATATTTTCAGTCTCATTTTGGAGAATCTATATATTCAAAAGCATATGGATGTTTCGTACATAAAAAATCTTATAGACAATCATCTATCTGGACGAAACGATAACTCAAGAAAGATCTATCTCCTCCTGGCGCTGGCCATCTGGTACAATATATTTATAGAAAAATTTTCAATGAAAATTCTAAATTGAAAATTAAAAATTAATACCCATGGATATTCTTAAGATCATTTTTCCGACAGTTTTAACTTTCTTTATTGGCATTATCATTACGCCATTTTTTACCAGATATTTCTATCGGTATAAAATGTGGAAGAAATCTCCCAGAACCAACGCGAACACCTCTGAAGCTTTTAAAAATATTCATAATACCGCACATGAACTTAGCACTCCTAAAACTGGCGGCATAATAATTTGGGTTGCCGTACTCTTTACTGTTTGTGCTATCTACCTTCTCTCATTAGTGATGCCATCGGATCTGACTCTTAAGCTTAACTTCTTTTCAAGATCACAAACCTTAGTACCTCTGGGGGCTTTTTTCTTAGCTGCCTTTATAGGTCTGGCAGATGATCTGTTGCACATTTACGGCCAAAGCAGGTTTGCTCAAGACGCTCTTATTTATCGCAAAATCAAGATCGCTCTCGTCACTGGCATTGGGCTTGTCATTAGCCTTTGGTTTTATTTTAAGCTTGATTTTAATTCTGTTCATATTCCTTTTAACGGAGACTTATACCTTGGTATTTGGTTTATACCATTCTTTATTATTGTAATGCTTGCTACCTTTTCAACTTCTGTCATAGACGGTATTGATGGGTTGGCTGGAGGAGTGCTCGCCTCGGTCTTTACCGCTTTTGCTGTTATTGCTTTCGTCAATAATCAAATTGACATCTCCGCTCTCTCTGGCGCCATTGCCGGCGCTATTCTTGCTTTTTTGTGGTTCAATGTGCCACCAGCACGTTTCTATATGGGAGAAACGGGAATAATGGCTCTTACTGTGGTACTGGCGGTTATAGCTTTCCTAACTGATTCAGTACTCCTTTTGCCAATCATTGCTTTGCCATTGGTGGCCACGTCTGCCTCTGTCATTATTCAGGTTTACGTCTTCTATAAATTTTTTAAACGGAGAATTTTTAAGGTTACTCCGCTTCATCATCACTTCCAGGCGTTAGGTTGGCCCAGAGAGAAAGTGGTTATGCGTTATTGGATAGTTTCTGTCATCTCGGCCATCATCGGCGTCATCTTGGTTCTCATCAGTTAGTGTTATCCCATCTGATAGGATGTTATAATTCTTCCAATTATGGCGAGTGGAAGAAAAGTGGATAAATCATTTTTACTTATCTCCATTATTTTAATAGTGTTTGGTTTTTTTATTTTTAGCTCAGCGGCTCTTGCCCTCTTGGCGAAAGAAAATTCAAATTATTCAAGCATCGCATTATCGCAGACAGTTTTCGGGCTTTTTTTGGGCACTGTGGCTATGATAATCGCGTCACGTTTACATATTCAAGTTTGGAAGAAATCCGCTTTCTGGCTTCTACTCACAGCAATCGTCCTTAATCTTTTGGTCCTGGTGCCGGGCATCGGCTTTGAACACGCTGGCGCTCGACGCTGGATTGTATTGGGCTCCATTTCTTTCCAAACCTCCGAGATCCTAAAATTAGCCTTTATTGTGTATTTTGCGGCTTGGATTGCCGGAATCAGGGATAGAATAAAAACTTTTCGCTGGGGCTTTTTGCCGCTTCTTATCCTCTTGATTATTTCGGCCTTGCTTCTGTTGAATCAACCGGATACTGACAATTTTCTTCTGATTGTTTTTACTGGCATCGCGATGTTCATTGCCGCGGAAGGGAAATGGCGTTACGTTTTTATGATTATCTTGGCTGGAGCGGTCAGTTTGGCTCTTCTGGCTTTTATGCGACCTTACATTATGCAACGTATTACCACTTACTTTAATACGCAAGCGGATGCCCAGGGAGCCAGCTATCAAGTCCAACAATCTCTCATCGCCGTCGGTTCAGGTGGTCTGTTTGGTCGAGGATTTGGCCAGAGTGTTCAGAAATTTACTTATCTCCCTGAACCAATCGGGGATTCGATCTTTGCCGTGGCGGCCGAAGAGTTTGGTTTTGTGGGCTCCGTTTTTTTATTGGTCATGTTTGTCCTTTTTGCCACCCGGGGTATCAAGATTGCTTCTCAAACAACAAATATTTTTGCTAGACTCACGGTAGTCGGAATTGTTATAATGATTGTCTCCCAAGCATTCGTCAATATTGGCGCTATGCTCGGAGTAATTCCGTTATCGGGCATTACCTTGCCGTTCGTGAGTCATGGCGGCTCATCCCTCTTTATCACTCTTCTTGAAGTTGGCATTGTACTCTCTATTTCTAAGACTCGAGACTCCTAAATCCTAAATCCTAAATCCTAAATCTTAAATCAATGCGTATTCTTTTTACTGGTGGTGGTTCTGGGGGACATTTTTATCCGATAATTTCCATTGCCGAGGAACTTAATAATCTGGCGAAAGAGAAAAGACTTTTGGAACTGGAGCTTTTTTATATGTCTCCCACTCCTTATAATCCTGGGATACTTTTCGAAAATGGCATTATTTACAAGAAAAATAGCGCCGGTAAACTACGTCGTTCCGCAAGCTGGTGGGTTCTGGTTCCAAATTTTTTTGACCTGTTCAAGATGGGGTGGGGGATTTTTACCTCACTTTATATGGTGTATAAACTTTATCCCGATGTTATCTTTGGCAAGGGAGGGTATGCGAGTTTCCCAGTACTGGTGGCGGCGCGCCTTTTTCGTATTCCTGTGGTTATTCATGAGTCTGACACCCTCCCTGGTAGGGTAAACTTGTGGGCGGGGAAATTTGCCAGGATAGTGGCGGTTTCTTACAAAGAAGCCGCAAACTATTTTCCATCAGACGCGGTGGCTCACACTGGTCAGCCCGTGCGTAAAGAGGTCGCTCTTCCTATCACTTCTGGTACTCGTGAATTTTTTCAAATTGAAGAAAATGTGCCGGTCATTTTAGTTCTTGGCGGCTCGCAAGGGGCGCAAAAAATTAACGATGCGGTCTTAGAAGATCTCAAGAATTTGGTGGAGCAGTACGTGATTATTCATCAAACCGGTAAGAATAATATTATGGAAGTCCGAGCCACTAGTGAGGCAGTGCTTTTTGATTCTCTTCATAAGGATCGGTATAAAGCATTTGATTACTTAAATGTTTTGGCGATTCGTATGGCAGCCGGGATAGCTTCCGTGGTCATCTCGCGCGCTGGTTCAACCATCTTTGAAATTGCCGCCTGGGGCGTACCATCAATCATTATTCCCATCAACGAAAAAGTCAGCCACGATCAGCATTCAAATGCTTTTACTTATGCTCGTGCCGGTGCTTGCGAGGTCATAGAAGAAAATAATCTTACCGCCAACATTCTCGCGTCGGAGATTGAACGTCTGATGACAAATGAAACCGAACGAGAAAAGATGAAAATAGCGGCAAAATTGTTCCACAAGCCCAATGCCGCGCGTCTGATAGCTGAAGAAATCCTAAAAATTGCTCTTGAACATGAGATAGAGAAATGAATCAGAAAATTATTACACGTTTTCCGCCTTCACCGACTGGCAATTTTCATGTCGGTAGCGCGCGCACGGCCCTTTTTAATTTTTTGTTTGCCAGAAAAAATAATGGAAAATTTATTTTAAGAATAGAAGATACAGACAAAACCAGATCAAAAAAAGAATTTGAGGATAATATCTTTGAAAGTCTCGAGTGGCTGGGACTTAAATACGACGAATTCTATCGACAGTCGGATAGGGGAAAGATACACCGAACTTATATAGAAAAAATGCTCGATGACGGCTCGATTTACGAGGCTGAGGATAAGATTATTCGCTTTAAAAATCCAAATAAAAAAGTAAAATTCAATGATTTAGTTCGGGGAGAGATTGAGTTTGACACTACAGAATTAAAAGATTTTATTATAGCCAAAAGCGTAGATGAACCACTTTATCATCTGGCGGTAGTCATTGATGATTTTGAATCCAACATAACACATGTGATCCGCGGCGAGGATCACATCTCCAACACTCCGAGACAGATTTTAATCCAGGAAACAATCAGTGCACCACGGCCAATATATGCGCATCTACCGCTTATTCTTGCTCCAGACCGTTCAAAGCTCTCTAAGCGCAAACATGGCGAGTCTGTCTCACTCGACTACTATCGCAATAAAGGTTACTCGCCAGAAGCCATGATCAATTACCTTGCGCTTCTGGGATGGAATCCCGGCACAGAACAAGAAATCTTTACACTTCCCGAATTGATAAATGTTTTTGACTTTTCAAGAGTGCATAAAGGTGGTGCGATTTTCGACGAGAAAAAACTGGCTTGGGTGAACCGGAAACATTTCAATCTTGGTAAAACCAGAGACAAATGAGTAGGAGAGTTATTAGTATTCTTATCTTTTTTTTGATTGCGCCGCTTATCTTGAGCGCCGCTAATCCGAGTGAATTAGAACAACAGATCGAACGGGTCAGAAGGGAACGGGAGACGCTTGTTGAGGAACAGAAAAAGCTTCAAACCGAACTGGAAGAGATTAATAAGGAAAGTCAGACTCTCGGTAGTGCCGTTAAATCACTTGATGCGACCAAAAAGAAATTGGCCAAAGATATTAGCATTACTCAATCAAAAATCACTTCCACCGGTTTGCTTATCCAGTCGCTTGAGAATGCTATGAGCGAAAAGGAGAAGCAAATTATCACGCATAGAACTGCGATTGCCAGCGCCATTTTGGCCTTATCTGAATATGACACTAATCCTCTTATACTCCAAATATTAGCTTCTGTTCGACTTTCTGATCTTTGGAGAGATGGAAGTCAGCTTGCGGGTTTAAATGCTCGTTTGGAAGAAGAAATTAACGCTCTGCGTGAGACTCGTAAGATTCTTGACCAAGAGAAAGCGGAGAAAGAAAAAATAAAAAAGGAACAGTTAAATTTACGCGGACAGTTAAGTGGCCAGAAGTCAGTCGTCGAAGAGAATCAGAAGGCTAAAGCGAAACTTCTGGCCGAGACAAAAAATAAAGAAGTAGAATATCAGAGACTTATCCAAGCAAACATGGCGCGGCAAAAAGAATCGGAAGCTGACCTTTATCGTTTGGAACAGGAATTGCGTATTACTCTTGATCCGTCGCTCTTTCCGGAACCCAGGCGAGGTATTCTCGTTTGGCCTCTGGACAATATTTATATCACAGGATACTTCGGCAGGTCGGATTGCAGTATTTATGGCGGCGCCGACTGTTTTCATAACGGTCTAGATTTTAGGGCTTCTATGGGTACTTCTGTTCGATCTATGCTTGCTGGTGTGATTGAAGGCACTGGTAATACGGATAATCAAAAAGCCTGTTATTCATACGGACGTTGGATACTTGTCAAACATGACAATGGTCTAACAAGTATTTATGCGCATTTATCCGCCTCATTGGTGCAAAAAGGACAGAGAGTAACCGAGGGGCAGGTAATTGGCTACTCGGGTGGAGTGCCCGGCGCGAATGGTTCGGGATATTCCAAAGGTCAACATCTTCATGTCGGACTTTTTGCTTCGCAAGGTGTGGAAATAAGACAATTTACGACGAGTATTGGATGCAAACAAGTCTTTGTCCCGATTGCGAAAGGACGAGATGCATATCTCGATCCTCTTGCTTACCTGCCAGTTCTCTAATAAAATAGAAACATGCCGAGAAATGAAGGTTTTATTGGTTGGTTGATACTTGTCATTATTGCTTTGGCGTTTTTCAAGTATTTTTTTAATTGGTCCATCATTGATGCGGCGAATTCAGAGCAGGGGAAAAATACCATAAAATATGTAAAAGATGTGTTAAATGTAATTTGGTTTTATGTGAGACCTTCCGCTCTCTACATTTGGGGGATTATCGTAACGTTTCTACCCGCTCGACAATCGATATGAAGGTCCTTATGAAGGGTGTTAGAATAGTGCTTTTCTTTATTTTAATACCTATTTACTTACCGGCTTATCTTTTAATGACCTTTACTTTCAAGTGGTGGACCGGCCTTTTAGATAAATAAAAGAGTCGCAAAAGGTATATTGTGCGACACACTATTAATCTAAGAACCCCCTGCCCTAATAAAACAACCCCCGCCAGTGATGGCGGGGGTTGTTTTAGGATTAACTCCTAGCGATTTCAGACGGATGGAACTTAGCCCAACAGGTTGAAGAAGACATCCAAGGTTTGGCGCCCTCTTTTTCATAGAGATAACGGGCGTAAGCAACGTTGTCGTCTATGTTGTGGATGTCCAATCCCAGTTCTTCCGCGGTTTTGGCGTGGTACAAGACGTTAATCTGCATCACGCCTCTGTCGTATCGATTCTGCTTCCCTCTTAACACTTCGCCCTCTGAGTTGAATTGACGATAGCGTGACTCGCATTTTGCAATTTTAGCGAGGACGGGAATATCGGCGAAATAGTCGTTAACGAATTTCTCGACGTTTTTCGAATCTGTAATCGGCTGATAGTCTTCGGCTTTTACTTCTTTAGGTACTGGCTCTACCGTTACCTCTGGACTAATCGTAGGTATTACGAGCGATGGTATCGCGGGTAATACTGCAAATGCTCCAGATGAGAAGCTTAAGAGAAGACTAATAGTTGTAAGCTGTAAAATAACAGTAAATTAAATTTCTAATTTTAGGTGTCCGTAATGGTAAGAGCTCCCCTAAACGAAAAGCCAGCACCCGCTGACTTGCCCCCATGCTATCATGATTGACCCTTGAAGTCAAGTAATTCAGACAGTGAAATCTTTATAAAATGGCTCTATTAAGCCACTTTTTGCTTATCCGGTCCCCTAAGGTTTGGGCGAACAATTAGCTGCCAAAGTATAACCTGCCGCTTCGGCTACCGCAGGCGAGGCAAAAACAATTTTATTTGTTTCTTTAATCTGTTTAGCTCCAGAACAGTGTGGATAGTGATAGCGTGCACCATTTTTGGACGCAACTACTTCATCGTTAGACTTGGATATGGCTTGTATAACCGAGGCTGTTTGTTCTTTAGAAATAACGTTAGAAATTTCGGGATCATATTCAATTTTGATTGGTTCCCGTTTCTCCATTACCGATAGGCGTCCAATACCGAAAGATAATAAGGCTATTAAAATTATTATGATGGATAAGAAAAGTTTTCGAAATAAAGGGAAAGATTCTATTTCCCCGTTTTCATCAAGTGCGACCACTTCGACTTGGGATTGGGGCTTGATTTTTTCCCAGATATCCTGTAAACTCATACAACTTAATTATGGCACATAAAAAATCAGCAGGCACAACCAGAAACGGCCGAGATTCAAATCCTAAATATCTCGGCATCAAGATTCCCCCAGGCGGCTCTGCTCAAGCAGGTTCCGTTTTGGTGCGCCAGCGAGGTTCGGATTTTCTGGCCGGCAAAAATGTTTTAATGGGTAAGGACCACACCCTTTTTGCCGTTAGGGACGGTTTAGTCTCTATTGGTTATAAGCGTAAGACCCACTTTGACAACAAAGTCATTAAGAAAAAGGTTCTACATGTTGTTCCCGCCTAGACTCTCCTTCGACGAGGCTGGTCTGTCTAAACCTCTCAAGCGCTTCGTGCTTTTCTTGTCGTCTTGACAATTTTTCATTCTTTGCTTTTTCTTCTTCTATTCTCTTTTTCTCGCCTTGCTCTTTCATTTGTCTAACTATGTTTAAAGAAGCTGGACTGACAGGTATCGCCAGTTTTTTTGGTATGAGAAAGTTCATGGCGTAGCCGTCGGAAACCGATTTTTCCTCAAATCTCTTCCCTATCCCCTTAAGATCTGTGAGTAAAATGACTTTCATTGCTTTAAAATTTCAATCGCTTTTTCAAGTTGTGGGTCGCGGCCCGCTTCTCGGTCCTCATTGCTGTATTTGACGAGAAACTTCGGTTCAATCCCGTCTTGAGAGATGGATAAGCCATTTGGCGTAAGCCATCTGGCAATCGTAATTTTCAAAGAAGTGTTTGAAGTAATATTCACAAGTTCTTGGACCGAGCCCTTACCAAATGTTTTATCCCCTACCAAAGTTGCTCTTCCGTATTCAGAGAGAGCCCCCGCCAATATTTCAGAAGCCGAGGCGGAACCTCTATCCACCAGTATTACAAATTTCAAGTTTTCATCGAAGATATCATAACCCTTGCTCCGATAGACCTTTTCTTCTTTTGATGGTCCGAAGTCTTCTCTCACAATCACCTTGCTTGAAGGTAGAAACCAACTAGCCATGTCTATGGCCGCTTCAAGATATCCACCCGGGTTGCCTCGCAAATCAAGAATAAGCTTATCATTGCCCGAGAGAATAAATTTGCGGAGAGCGAGACGGAAAAGATTGGGAGATTGAGCTGAGAAATTATAAAGTTCAATAACAAAAATACCACCGGGCAACTCTTTGGTATTGATAGTTGGGACGTCTATCACGTCGCGTACCACCTTAATGTCAAACGGTTCTTTGGCGCCGTTTCTAAAGACGGTTAAAATTACCTGCGTACCCTTTGGTCCGCGAATAAGTTGCACGGCCTCCTCGGTAGAAATGTTTGAAGTTTCTTTGTTGTCGATTTTGATAATCCTATCGCCAGCTATAATGCCGGCTTTGGCGGCCGGAGAATTCTTAAGCGGTGCGACAACGGTGATTGCTCCGTCTTGGGCCACTATTTCCATGCCTACTCCTTCAAAATTGCCGCGGATATCGGATTCGAAAAGCTCGGATTCTACGGGCGGGAAAAATACCGTGTAAGGATCATCAAGTGAACCAGTCAAGCCTTTGATGGCGCCCCAGACCTTCTCTTGGTCGTTTACTGTTTCGGCTGTAGTACTGGCTGGTACATATTTTTCATTAATAAGATTCCAAGCTTTCCAAAAGGGCGCGAAATCTACCCCGGACGGTTTGCCCTCTGTCGTGTTGTCTATCCCGACTACCGTGGTGGAAAGACTTTGTTCCCCCGCATTAATGCCGAGATTAAACGCACTGATGGCGATAATTACTCCGAGTATGAGAAGGGCGGCATGTCGTCTTAAAAATTCCATTTCCAGAATTGTATCATATAATACCTATGTGGCTATAAAACTGCACAATACTCTCTCCGGAAAAGTCGAGGAATTTCAGCCAATCAAACCAAACGAGGTAAAGATGTTTGTCTGTGGACCGACGGTCTACGATTATTCGCACCTAGGTCATGCCAAGACATACACCCAATTTGATTTCATTGCCCGCTCTTTTCGTTATATGGGTTATCAGCTGAAATATCTCCAAAATATTACCGATATAGACGACAAGATTATTCAACGCGCTCGTGATAAAAATATGGAGCCGCGTGTACTAGCCGAGGAATACGAGAAGTATTATCTCGAGGATATGATAGCCCTTGGGAATAAAAGCGTTGATAAGTATGCCAGAGCCCATGACTACATTCCCCAGATAGTAGATCAAGTCAAGCGTTTGGTAGCGAAAGGTATTGCCTACAAGATATCTGACGGGTATTACTTCGATATAAAACAATTTAAAGATTATGGAAAATTATCCGGACGCTCGTTCTTAAAGCCTGGCGATGCGGTTTCAAGGATTGATGAAAATCAGGAGAAAAAAAACCCTGGTGACTTCTGTCTCTGGAAGTTTAAAAAGGATAACGATCCTTATTGGTCGACAAAAATTGGAGAAGGACGACCGGGGTGGCATATAGAAGACACGGCTATTACGGAACATGAATTCGGTCCTCAATATGATATCCATGGTGGTGCCATAGATTTAATCTTTCCACATCATGAGGCAGAGATTGCCCAGATGGAATCAGTTTCAGGAAGAAAGCCATTAGTAAAATACTGGCTTCATACCGGTTTTCTCAATATTAAATCTGAAAAGATGTCAAAGAGTTTGGACAACTTCTTAACTATTAGAGAAGTGCTAGATAAGGGTATTTCCCCATTATCACTCCGATATCTATTTCTCTTATCACATTATCGCTCTTCCACAGACTTCTCGTGGGAAGCGCTTGAAGCCGCCCAAAATGCCTACCGGAAACTCAAGGAATTTGTGAGTATGAATAAAGAATTAGGAATAAAGAATAAGAAATATGAAAATGAGTTTAAAAATGCGATTGAGAACGATTTAAATACCCCAGAGGCACTGGCTGTGATTTGGAAGTTGGTGAAAGATGAGTCGGTCTCCCCTGCTGATAAAAGAACAACTCTATTGGATTTTGATAAGGTACTCGGTTTGGATTTAGAAAACAATGAATTTGAAATCAGTGATATACCCAAAGAAATTGAACAATTAATACAAGAACGCGAAACAGCCCGCGTTCTGGGTGATTATTCCAAATCTGACCAACTTCGTGAACAAATCAATAAGCTGGGTTTTATCGTCGAAGACACAGCTTCAGGTCAAAAAATCTCTAAAATTTAAGTTTTCCCCAGTTTACACCCTAACTTTTAAACTTTTTCCAGCTTGCCCCGCCATGGCGGGGGTTGCTACTATTGGTCTATGCAAGTAATTCCTTCCACCTCTCTCAATACTGGTTTACGTATTTCCCCACACAGCATGGAAGCAGAAATGGCCATGCTCGGTTCCATCATGCTTCGTCCCGATGCTATATACGACGTACTTGATATCGTCACGCCAACCTCTTTCTACTTCGAGAAACATAAAACAATTTTTGAGACAATGCTTGAACTCTTTGGCAAACATCAACCGATAGACATTCTCTCTCTATCATCGAGACTTAAGGAGAAGGATTTACTCGAGCGGATTGGCGGCACCACGTATTTGACCGAACTTTCTTCCGCGGTCCCTTCTTCGGCCAATGCCAAGCATTACGCCGAAATCGTGATGAAAAAGTTCATAATGCGTCAACTTATTGAGGCTTCGGAATTTCTCTCGCATCTTGGTTTCAATGAAGCGGGCGAACTGGAAGAAATTCTCGACCACGCGGAGAAAAAAGTTTTTGACATTACCGAGCGCTTCGCCGGTTCCGCCCGTTTCAGAGATCTGGTACCGCTACTTGCCGAGGCTTATGAACGTTTTGAAAAACTCTCTTCGGCGGAGCACGAACTCCGAGGTGTGCCTACTGGTTTCAAATCTCTCGATGATATTTTGGGCGGTTTTCAGAACTCTGATCTCATTATTATCGCCGCTCGGCCTTCGGTCGGCAAGACCGCTCTGGCTCTTGATATTGCCAGGAGAACTGCCAGTCTGCACCAAACTCCCGTGGGCATCTTTTCTCTTGAAATGAGCGCTGACCAACTTGTTGATCGCATTGTGGCTGCCCAATCGCGCACAGATTCCTCTATTATTAGGAAGGGTGTGCGCACTCAAACTGGTACTTGGCGGGACGATGTTTTCAAAAATATCCGCGACGCGCTTGACGAGCTCTCGCGCACCCCCATCTATATTGACGACCAGCCGGGTAATACCATAATGAAAATGCGTTCCGCGGCGCGCAAACTTAAAATTGAAAAAGGACTTAAACTTCTGGTCGTTGATTATCTTCAACTCATGGCGCCTTCGACCGCGCGCGTTAATGATTCAATGGTTCAGCAAGTCACGGAGATTTCCCGTTCACTCAAACATCTGGCTCGCGAACTTAATATCCCGGTAATGGCGCTTTCCCAACTCTCTCGCGCTGTGGAGACACGCGGAGGCAAGCCGAAACTCTCGGATCTAAGAGATTCAGGTTCTATCGAACAAGATGCTGACGGCGTTATTTTCATTCATTCTAATGAAGAAGATATTCGCGATGAGAGCGGTAAAATGAAAGAAGTTCAGAGGAAGGAACTTATTATCGCCAAACACAGAAACGGCCCTCTTGGTACGGTTACTCTTGACTATCATACGCGCTTCAATACTTTCGTTGAAATAGATTATTCTAATTACGGCAAAGCGGAAGAGGAATTTAAGAGTCTATGAACTCTATAGATAAACTATCGGAAATATTTGCCCGATTTCCAGGTATCGGGCCAAGACAAGCCAAGCGCTTTGTCTATTTTTTGCTTTCCAGAAATGGTGACTATATCGGTGAGTTAGTGAGAGCAGTTCAAAGTCTAAAAAAAGAAATTATCCAATGCAGTAAGTGTATGAGGTATTATGCTAAAAATGGATATGAATCAAAGATTTGTTCCACATGTGTCGATAATTCAAGAGATAATTCAATGCTCATGGTTGTCCCACGAGATATTGACTTTGAAGCGGTGGAAAGAAGCGGTAGTTATAAGGGCTATTATTTTATTTTAGGCGGTATTGTTCCTATTCTGGAGAAAGAACCGGAGAAGAGGATAAGAATCAAAAATTTAGAATCACGGATCAAGAATGATAAAAATATCAAGGAAATTATCTTGGCAATGAATGCCAATATTGATGGGGAGAATACAGCCGAATTTATTAAACAAAGATGTCAGGGGTTTTCTCTGGTATTTTCAACTCTTGGTAGGGGTCTTTCTACCGGCGCCGAACTCGAATATGCCGATTCCGAAACTCTCAAAAACGCCTTTTTACACAGAACTAAGTAATAGAATCTATTTGAATTTCAAAGTAAGGTTGGCGGTGGCCGTATTTTTTAAAATAACGAGATTTTTGTTTGTATTTGATAACATCAATGGTTTTGTATCGAGCGATTTTATTTAAAGTGGCTTTTACTTCCGCTCCCTTGATGAAGGGTGTGCCAATAGTGGCCTCGGTCGCTCCGTCGTCTACTAAAAGAACTTTGTCAAAAGTAAGTTTGTCTCCTTCTTTATGATTATCGTCTAGTTTTTCAATTTTAACTTTATCTCCCACTGCGACGCGGTATTGTTTGCCTCCGGTGGTAAAGACAGCATAAACGGGCTTCATAGATGCCCTATTCTACTGAAGGTTTGTCTAAAGTCAACGGTTCAAGTCCTGCCCCAGTGCCAGTAATGCGCAATACGTCCTTATCTACCTTACCTAGCTCTTTATAGCCGGAATTATAGTGATTAATGGTCGTGGACAAAGAGTTACCAAGTTTAGCGTAGTATTCTTCATAGCTCTTGAGATGGCGACCGAGTTCCTCAACTCTCTTAATTATCTCGACTGCCTTCTCTTCAATATGAAGCGCGTTGAGCCCTTGTAATACCGTTTGGAGATAAGCCAAAAATGAAGTCGGCGAAACTATCAAGACATGATATTTAGAAGCCGCTCGTTGGATAAGAGTCTCTGAGTCTTCTTTAAGTGCGCCTATTTTGTTAATAATTAGATCATAATAAATCGCCTCGTGTGGAATAAACATGAAGGCGAAGTCCATTGTCCCCTGCCCCGGCTGGATATATTTAGAAGTTTCGACAATCCGGTTTTTAAGATCAGCCACGAAAGTTTTCTCAAGTTTCTCCTTATCTGTTTCGTTCTTTTCTTCTATGATACGATTGTAATTTTCCAGAGAAAACTTAGAATCAATGGGAATAATTTTGTCTTTGACGAACACTGCAGCATCGACGATTGTGCCGTCGGGAAAGGCATATTGCATTTGGTACGATCCTGGAGGCAAAACATTTTTCAGTAAGGTTTCAAGATAATATTCTCCAAGCACGCCGCGTTGTTTCGGATTTTTTAAAATATCTTGGAGAGACTGCAGTTGATCGGCGAAGGAAACCACCTGTCGATTAGTCTCATCAAGTTTGGTGACGCCTTTTATAATTTCCTTAATATTGTCGTTGACCATCTTATTCATATTCTGCATTTGATTTTGAAGTAAAATTAATCCGTCGCTTTTATTTTCAACTTCTTTTTTCGGGCGCAGGAGAATAAAAAACAGGGCAATATTCGATACGACTAAAATGAAAAGAATGACCAAGGTTAAATTCATGGTAAAATTATAACATGTCACTGCACCAAGATATTAAAAATCAAATGGTTGAAGCTATGAAGGCGAAGGATATTCTGCGTCTCAATGTGATTCGTGGCCTGCTCGCTTCTTTTACTAACGAAGCTATCGCTAAGAGAAGGAAGCCGGACGAAGAACTTTCGGATGACGAGGTTCTCATTGTCATTTCAAGAGCTGTCAAACAGAGAAAAGATTCTATAGAACAATTTGAAAAAGGCGGTCGTAAAGATTTGGTAGAAGTGGAAAAATCGGAACTTGTTATTTTAGAGACTTATCTTCCAGTTCAAATGTCTAGAGATGAGATAATAGTATATATTCAATCCAAACCTCTGCCGCAAGCTTCGGAGAAAAATAAATTCCTGGGTGTGATTATGAAAGAGCTGAAGGGCAAGGCAGACGGGAGTATGGTAAAAGAAATTATTGACACTATAGTTGTCTGACTTGCAAGAGAGTTATTTTTGTTTTGCAAAGAGTTGTCCCCCTTTTTTCTTACCCAAACATCTTTATATGTTTTATAATGTATCAATAATTATAAAAATAACATACGATAACATACTACGTCATGAAAAAATCTGTCTCTACTCATAAATCCAAAAAAATTTCATCAATCATCAAACGAGACGGTTCGATTGTCCCTTTTGATGTCGAAAAAATTGCTCGCGCGGTGGAAAAAGCGATGCATGTCGCTAAAGAATTCAAAGGCGGCGCCCCAGAAAAGGTTGCTGAAGCTGTTTTACAGAAATTATTGATACCGAAAGAAGATGGTTCTATTGCAACTCCGACAGTTGAGGGAGTACAGGATTTGGTTGAAGCGGAATTGATGCTCCAGAAGTTTCTGGCGACGGCCAAAGCTTATATTCTCTATCGAGAAGAAAGAACCAAGCTCCGTTATAAAGGTGTGGAAGTACCGCAAAAAGTTAAAAAACTTGTCGCCGATAGTAAAAAATATTTTAGAAACAAACTGGGCGAATTTATTTATTATCGAACCTATTCCAAATGGATTCCGGAGGAGAATCGCCGAGAAGCTTGGATTGAAACAGTCGATCGATATGTGGATTTCATGAGAGAGAATCTTGGAAAGAAATTAAAAGAGTCCGAGTACTCCGAAGTGAGAGAAGCAATTTTGAAACAGGAGGCCATGCCGTCCATGAGACTTCTACAGTTTGCCGGTAACGCCGCTCGTGTCAACAATATTTGCGCTTACAATTGTTCTTACATTGCTCCGGAAAAATTTCGTGATTTCTCGGAGATTATGTACATCTCCATGTCGGGTACCGGTGCCGGCTGGTCGGTTGAAAGTGAAAATATTCAGAAATTGCCACAAATCAAACGCCAGACTGGAAAGAAATTGGCGACCCTTGTTGTGCCTGATAGCAAAGAAGGCTGGTGCGACGCGCTGACACTGGGTATGGAAACCTGGGCGAACGGTTTAGATATTGATTTTGATTTTTCTCAAATTCGTCCCGCCGGTGCGCGGCTCAAAACCATGGGGGGTAAAGCTTCCGGACCGGAACCTTTGCGTGAGCTTCTGGTTTTTACCAGAAGAAAAATGCTGGCTCGACAAGGCAAGCGATTGGAAAACATTGATGCCCACGACATTATCTGTGAAATCGGCAACATTGTGGTAGCCGGAGGCGTGCGCCGAAGCGCTATGATTTCCCTTTCTGATTTAGAGGATGATGCTGTCCGTGATTCGAAAAAGGGACAGTTTTGGCACACGGACCCGCAACGGATGCTTGCCAATAATTCCGCCGTCTATGAAACCAAACCGACAAACGTGGAGTTTATGGACGAGTGGATTGCTTTAATGAAATCCGGCGCCGGTGAGCGAGGGATATATAACCGTGGCGGATTACAATTTACTTTGCCGAAACGTCGTTTGGCTCAATTCACGCCGGAAACAATGCCGCGCTGGGGAGGTAATCCATGCGGTGAAATTATTTTACAATCCAAACAATTTTGCAATTTGTCGGAAGTTGTCGCGCGCGCGGAAGATACGGAAGCTACTCTCTTAAACAAAGTCAGAATTGCTACTATCCTCGGTACATATCAAGCATCACTTACCAATTTCCCCTTTCTTTCAAAAGAGTGGAAAAGAAATTGTAAAAAGGAAGCCCTGCTCGGCGTTTCTATCACCGGGCAATGGGATTGTCCCGCGGTACGCAAACCGGAGATAATGCGAAAAATGCGCGGTGAAGCTGTGAAAATAAATAAAGTATATGCCAGGCGTTTCGGTCTTAATCAATCCACCTGCGTAACTTGCGTCAAGCCGTCGGGAAATCTTTCTCAAACAGTTGATTCTTCTTCCGGTATTCATCCGAGACATTCTGCATTCTATATCAGACGTGTACGTATTGCCTCGACCGATGCGCTTTTCAAAATGCTTCGTGACCAAGGTGTGCCCTTTCATCCCGAAGTCGGCCAAACTGTGGAAAACGCCACCACCTTTGTTTTGGATTTTCCAGCGAAGGCTCCGGACCGCGCGATATTTAAAAATGATCAGAGCGCGATCGAGCAATTGGAATACTGGAAGATGGTTAAGGAGAACTTTACAGAACATAATCCTTCCACCACTATCTCTATCGGTGATGATGAATGGATCGATGTGGCAAATTGGATTTATAAAAATTGGGATATTATCGGCGGCTTAGCCTTTCTACCTAGAGACAATCATGTCTATAAACTTGCGCCGTATGAAGCCATTGACGAAAAAACTTATAAAGAAATGTTAAAACGCTTTGAGCACATTGATTTCTCAAAAATTGTGACATATGAAGAGACAAATGAACTTGATCAGAAGGCGGAACTTGCCTGTGTCAGCGGTGTCTGTGACATCGACGATGTGGCAGTCTCGGTTGAACCGGGTTTAAAACTGTGACCTCACCGGGAATCGCACCCGGATTTGAAGCTTGAGAAGCTTCCGTCCTGACTGTTAGACGATGAGGCCCTACTTCGCCAAGGCTACGCAGGGCAAGCCTTAGTGCAGAAAGAATAGCGAAAAAGATGCAACGAATCAACTGCGTGGTGGTGGCGATGTCTCTCTGTCCGGCGGGATGTCGTAATAGTTGATGAGAAATTTGGTGATATTCATGAAAGTATCAGTCAAGGTTTCCGATGCGTACTGAACATTTTTTGGATAGTAGGTGTAGAGAAAGATCAGAAACTTCGGTTCGTATGACGGAAAATAACCGAAGAAAGAATGCAGATAACGGTCATCATAATACCCTCCTCCGCCGGGCTTGGCAATTTGGGCGGTACCGGTTTTGGCGGCGATACTGTAATTATCAAGTCGGACTCGGCCTTCACGCAAAGATCGATCCACCACTTCAGTTAACATCCGTGATATTTCTACTGAAGCTTCCTGACTCAGGGCGCGCACTCTTTCTTCCGCTCCGGGATAGACTATGGTTTTAGTTGGTCCCAGTTTATATTTAATTTCTTTAACTAGATGGGGAGTGATAAGGGTGCCGCCGTTGGCTAGAGCCGATAAGGCACGAAGGGTGTTGATGGGAGTAAGGGCAATGCCTTGGCCGAAAGAAGCTTGCGCCAATTCCAAATCGCGGCTGGTCTTGAGATTTGAGACGAGAGTTTTGCCCTCGTTTGGCAGGTCGATACCGGTAGTAGTATCTAGACCGAAGGCGAGCATAGCGTTACTAAAATTAAGATTTCCCATACGAGAAGTCACAAAAGCGGCTCCAGTATTGAGTGATTTATTGAGTACTGTTTGCATCGAAAGGCCGGAGCCGTGAGATTTACCATCATAGTTGCAGAAGGTCCTAGTATTGAGAGTCATACACCCTGGGTCATTATATGTGCTTTTGGCTGTAATGGCTCCAGAGTCAAGTCCGGCCGCGAGGGTGAGAGCCTTTATGATTGAGCCCATCTCATAGCGATCTTCTACAGATCTATTTCTAAAGACAGCCGAATTTTTCTCCTGTTGCGGAAAGTTTGGGTCGAAAGTTGGAGTGAATGCCATGGCAAAAATCTCTCCTGTTTTTGGATTAATCACTATGCCACCGGTAAAATCCGAAGTGTATTTCTCGGTTACTTTCTTCACTTCACTTTCCAGAAACGCTTCCACTGACGGTTCAATGGTGGTGACAATATCTCCCTCAAAATTCTCACCTGCATCAACTGCTTTTTTCATATTTGAAAAAATCTCGGCGAAAAAATTGACAAATACGCTATCCTTGCTTCTCCTTAACACCGGTTCATAGAAGCGTTCCAATCCGTATCGTCCGGCAAGTTCATTGTCCAAATAGCCGATAAGACCTATGACATGTGCCGCCATACCTCCACCTGGGTAGGCGCGCCATCTTTCTTGAGTAACATTGAGACCAGAAATTTTAAGCGCTCGAATTTTTTCTGCCACATCAACTGTCAGGCGCCCGGCCAATTCTTCATAAGGATCGTTTTTCTTTTTGGCTTTAGCCAAGAAATCTTCTTTACTAATCGGAATGATACTATTAATGGTCATATAAATTTCCTCCAGATCGTCACGCTGATTTAAGATATTCGGATTTAGGTGCACAACAAATCCCAATTTGATGTTGGCTGCCGGTATCAAGGTGCCTTCTTTGGTCGTAAAATAGATTGAACCTCGATCGAAGTAATTTGTTCCGGCTGTATACTGACGCCCTGCTTTAGCTTCAAAATTTTGTCCCGACACTATCTGTACGACATAGAGTCTACTTACAAGTAGGAGGGCAGAAATGACTATAAAGAAAGATAGGAGACGCAGCCTGTTTCTTGGCTTGCGCATAAGTTTTAACGGCTAGATGTATTGAATGAAAGAGCTTGAGGGCGGGTGCGAGAGATATAAAGCGGAGACTTCGCTTCCTTAAACCCGCGTTGATACGCAAGTTCAAGGGTGACGTTGTTTCTAAGTTCGATATAGGCGAACTCCAATGAGTCAAAATGGGCTGACATATCCGCCATTTGTTTCTCCAAGTCTTGTTTTAAGGCAATATTTCTGGCGATGACATTGACGGCATAGATATAGATAAAAATAGAGAGTATTGAAATAGTTATCAAAGCCCAAAAAAGTTGGACTCGCTTGTCGTATGAAATTATTTGTGTCTTTTGCATTTTATTCAACTTATTTCTTTATTAAATTTTCTCAATAACTCTCAATTTGGCGCTGCGTGAGTGAGGATTTCTTTTAATTTCTTCAATGTTTGGAACGATGGGTTTTTTTGTGATTTGTCTGGCCAATTTTTCCTTAATTTTCTTTCGGAAAAAATTTTTCACTATCCGATCTTCCAGACTATGGAAGGAAATCACCGCAAACCTTCCGTTTGGTCCGAGAACTTGGAATCCTTTTTCCAATCCTGTTTCAAGATTTGCGAGTTCTTCGTTGACTGCAATGCGCAGGGCCTGGAAAGTCTTGGTGGCCGGGTGAATCTTACCCCTTCTCTTTCCTACAACTTTGACAAGGTCAAATGTGGTAGCGAAGGGTTTAACTTTTCTCCCCTCCACAATCTCGCGAGCGATTCTTCTTGAATTGCTCTCTTCCCCGAAGCCTCGCAAAACGAGTTCGAGAGCGGATTCATCCCATGAGTTCAAGATATCTGACGCTGTAATTCCCTCTCCGGATATTCGCATATCCAGCGGTTCGTCTTTGAGAAAAGTGAATCCCCTTCCCGACTGTTCAAGTTGATCGGTTGAAATACCTAAGTCGAAAAGGATGGCATCAACCTTTCGTGCCACGACTTTATCCAGGTCTCTGAAATTTGCTCGAACTGCATCTACCTCGGGATCTTGATCGATAGCAATTACCTCAACCGCAGGAAATAGCCTCCCCACCTCTTTGCTATGCCCTCCGCCACCATATGTAGCATCGACGAATATTTTACCTGGTTTAAGATCAAGGGCTTCGATACTTTCGTGTAAAAGAACGGACTTATGCATATTCTGATTCAAGTCGTTTTCTATACGCTGACCAGCTTGAGACATTCCAGATTTCCACTCTATCGTGAACGCCGGTGATGACAATCGGATTTTTCAAGCCCGCGAACTCTCGTAAAAATTCGGGGATTAGAATCCTACCTATAGAATCGATCTCTACTTCAGATGCGCCGGAGAAAGTGAACCGCGTGTAGCGATGGTCGCTTTCAACGTGACCGAGTTTTTTCACCTCCTCCGAGATGGAAATCCAGGTCTTCGTGGGATACAGAAAAAGACAATGATCTTTACCGCGAGTCACAACTACTTTCTTACCGAGCTCCTTACGAAATTTCGCAGGCAAAGAAAAGCGATTTTTTTCATCAACGGTGTGTGTGTATTCGCCGATAAACATAGCTCTTACCACTGTTTCCCACTAAGAAACATCTTATACCACTCCTCTCCACAACACTACTAAAGTTATCCACTTTTTATCCCCACTTTCTCCCCAACTGATTATTTGATAAATGAACTCGATCCTATACCCTCAAGACTTAGACATAAGTTATACCCTATTCTTAAGTATTTTTATCGTTTTGATGCCGCTAAGGGTGGAAAGTTAATAATCAGTGTAAACGATATTATTGACCAGGCTTTAAAAGATGGGTACTTGTATCCCCTTGATTACTGCGAGGATGAAGATTTTGATCGCTTAAAACTGACCAAAAAAGGATATAAGTATATTTCCCGTCTATATTGGATATGTTCCTTTTATAACAATCATCATGCCCAAGATGGCATATCCACCCTGATAAAATGGGGCATACCGCTTTTAGTTTTCTGGATACTATCTCATTTCTTTAATATAAATATTACGCCCAAGTGATATAATGATTGTTATGAGAGAAGATGTACCAACATGGAATGAAGTTATTACTCTAAGGTTGAGTGAGATTGCAGGCAGAGTAGAGTCTTGGGGGATGGCTGTTTCTGGTTTATTGCTAGCCGTTTTAGTTATCGGAATAGTAGCTTCAGTTCATTTTTGGTAGTGGTAATATATAATTTATGAATAAATACCCTATAGCTTGGTTTGCGGTAGTAATGATTCTTGGCTTATTCTATTCCTCCGTGGGTTTTGAATGGCTTGTTACTTTTGTATTAGCGGTTGTATTAGCTAAGCAGATAGAGATACTTAATAAATTAAATAAATAACATGAATTCAAGCAAGATGGCATTTGGTGTTGTCTTAATAATACTTGCGATTATTGGTGGAGGATTAAAGTATTTACTCTATTGGGGAAGTGCTGAATTAGTTGGGCGTAATGTATTCACACTTTTGTTGGTAGGAGGAGGTATTTATCTTATAAATAAAGGTAGAAAAGCTAAGAAACCTGCAACGCAAGAATAATTATCCCCAACTACCCCTATACATATATTTGCTTTTTGTACTCTTTTTGTAGTATGGTGTAGGTGTGTCTGCGGGACGTCAGTCCTATCTAGCCAAATACTGCGCTGGAGACAGGCACACTAAAGAATGTCGCTTATTGCGGCATTTTTTAGTGTTTCATCATCGTCAGAGGATTTGAGTCCTTTTCCAGTAGATGTTTGTATCATCTTAATGTCTCTATATTGTTTAGTGAACCATGCTGGTGCAACACTAAGAAATTCAATAGCGCCATTACCTTCCTGTACAACCACAACCTTCACACGAAATTTCTGTACTATAGCCACGAAACCCCAACGACGAACGACAACATTCATTGGAATCCAAGACCCCCTTCGATTCACTTTTTTGTAAATGATTTCCTCATCATACTCTTGAAATGTAGTGGACATCTCAAGAATAAATTTTGCTTTTTCAAGCATATCAAAACGGAGTATCTGCGCTTTTTTATCTCTCATTTTCTTCGGGGCTTCATAAACAAGATGGTTAAATCCCTCAGATGTAAAACGAATTTTTTGACCGAGAGCAGAACAATCTACAGAGACGAATGTTTTATAAAGCTCAGATGCCTTTTGTTTAATCTGTTCGTAGTTTGTAACACGCTCCTCTATCGTCTTTTTGTCAGCCATTTTAAAAAAACTACACATCAAGCACAGCCTTTTTGGCGTTAGATTGGATAAAAGACTTACGGGAAGGGACATCACTGCCCATTAGAATGTCAAAAATACGATCTGCCTCTCTCGCATCTTCAACATTAACTTGTTTAAGAATTCTGGCTTTCGGATCCATAGTTGTTTCCCAAAGTTCTTCGGCGTTCATTTCTCCGAGACCTTTGTAGCGTTGAATGTCGGCTCCCTCTACAGCTTTTTTATCGCGCTCCGTATCTGAATAAGCGTAGACAATCTCCTTCCCCTTTTTAATTTTATAAAGTGGCGGTTGGGCAATATAAACAAAACCAGAATCAATAAGCGGACGGAAAAATCTATAGAGAAGCGTCAATAAGAGAGTTCGGATATGAGCGCCGTCAACATCGGCATCGGTGGCGATGATAATTTTATGATAACGAAGTTTGGTGATATCGAAAGTGTCTCCTATTGCTGTGCCGAAGGCGACCACTAAATTTTTAATTTGTTCGCTAGCAAGCATGCGATCAAGATGGGCGCGTTCAATATTGAGAATCTTGCCGCGTAAAGGCAAGATGGCTTGAATCCGCCTGTCTCTTCCCTGTTTGGCTGTACCGCCGGCGGAATCTCCCTCCACGATAAAGAGTTCAGATTCTTCGGCTGAACGGGACTGGCAATCAGCAAGTTTACCGGGCAATGTCATACCCTCAAGCGCGCCCTTGCGAAGCACAGAATCTTTCGCGGCCTTGGCGGCCTTTCTCGCCTTGAGTGCGAGTATCACTTTCTGAATAATACTCCTGGCATCATCCGGATTTTCTTCAAGATAGGCGGAGAAGGCCTCACCAAAGATGGTGGTGACCATGCTTTGCGCCTCCACACTGCCGAGCTTAGCCTTGGTTTGTCCTTCAAATTGAATCTCACGCAATTTAATCGAAATGACAGCGGTGAGACCTTCAAGCGCGTCATCTCCAGTGAAATTATCCTCCTTTTCATTTACTAAATTATTCTTCCGGGCATAAGTATTTAGACTTCTAGTCAAAGCGGTTTTAAAGCCGGTGACGTGCGTGCCGCCTTCGGCCGTGTAAATATTGTTGGCAAAGGGTAAAAGACGGGAAGAAATATCATCAACATACTGAAGAGCCACTTCTACCGTCTCGTAGTCATTGCCGTTGGCATTTTTTGCAACATAAAAAATATTCTTATGTATCGGTTTGCTATGTTCGTTTTCAAATCGCACCAAAGACATAAGTCCACCATCAAAATAGAAAGACATTGAAGGCGCGTTTAGACCAAGTTCGCGGGTATAAAAAATTCCTTCCGGAAACTCGGCGTTTTTTCGAGAGGGCCAGACTTCCGCTGCGCGGGCGTCAATAACCGAAATGCGCAAACCCTTGACTAAATAAGCCTGTTGACGCAGATGATTTACGATGCGTTCAAAGTTAAAATTAATATCCGGGAAAATAATCGGATCCGGTTGAAAAGTGATAATAGTGCCGTGGAGCTTGGAGGTGCCAATTTTTTTGACCGCGCTCTTTTTCTTACCCTGACTGTATTCTTGAATATAAATGCCACTGTCTCGATGCACCTCGGCTCGACAATATATAGAAAGGGCATTAACCACTGAACCGCCGACTCCATGCAATCCTCCAGAAACCTTGTAACTTTCGCCGTCAAATTTACCTCCGGCATGGAGCGTTGTCATAATGGTCTCCAGAGCAGAAACTTTTGTCTGTTTGTGAATATCGATAGGAATACCTCGGCCATTGTCAACCACGCGAACCCGGTTGTTCGGTAAAAGAGTTATCTCTATATCATCAGCAAAGCCGCCCATGGCTTCGTCACGGGAATTATCAAAAATCTCCGTGACAAGATGATGGAGACCATCAGGGCCGGTAGTACCAATATACATGCCGGGGCGTTTACGTACCGGCTCAAGTCCCTCTAAAACTGTGATGGATTCGGCGCTGTACGCACCCGTTTTCTTGACTGGTTTCTTCGATTTCGGCATATGTATTTTGTGCGCCCATTTTAGCATAAATGGGCCTTAAAAGAAAGGTATTTAAGTGACTTATTCTAGGCGGATTTTGCCCTTAAAATCAGCCTTCGTTTTCTCTTCGATTTTAGAATGAATTTTATTGATTTCCTCATTTGTCAGGGTTCTTTCGAGGCTTCGATAAGTAATCCGGAAAGTATAACTTAACTTCCCTTCCCCGAATTTGTCTGGGTTTTCGTATTTATCCAATAGTTCTACTTGTTCTATCAAATCTTCTCCGATATCCCGAATAACATCGAAGTAATCATTGGGTACAAAATTCTTATCCACAACAAATGAGATATCTCTTACAATTGAAGGAAATTTAGAAACCTCTTTATACTTATTACCAAGTTTTAATTGTCGTTTGACCCTCTCATCCTCTGACCACAAAAGACGAATATCTGGTAGTTCCATGCTCACCATTGCTAATCGTTCAATACCTGGACCAAAAGCCCAACCATTCCATTTTGAAGAATCAACACCAAATTTTTCTAAAACACTGCTCTTAACCACCCCACTTCCTAACACCTCAAGCCATGTGCCATTCCTTTCCACCTCCATTTGTAAAGAAGGATCGGTGTAAGGGAACGTATCTGGAAAAATTTTTAATTTGGCACCAGAACCGAACACTTCTTTGGCAATTGCTCGCAAAGCCACTTCCAAATCTTCAGTTCCGATTATTTTCTTATCCTTAGGAACTAAGTACCAGCCATCTATTTGGTGGAAGACATTCATGTGGCTACGATCAATTTCATCTTTCCTATATACCTTACCGAATGAAAAACAACCTACAGGTTTGCCTGAAGTCATGCGTTTCTGGACACCGGGATTCTGTAAATAGTAATACCACATAACTGTCGTATGGGTCCGTAAAATATGCTTATCATCGACGTAATAAGTATCAGATTTTGAGCGGGCGGGATGATCAGCTGGGAAATCAAATAGATCGAAACTAATATCCGCCGGTACTATTTCTGGTACCTCGATAATGTCAAATCCCTTAAAATCAGGAATATTGATAAAACGCTTAACGATTTCATTAATGGGACTGCCAGGTGTGCGGGATAAATCTGGCATGTTTAAAAATCTCCTTAAACGTTCTGATTCCGGATCGCTTTTAGTTTCTAGAATCTCACGAAGCCGCCTTTCTTCGTCCGATCGGATAACTATATTTTCAGGCATAATCCCATATCTTATGGTATAGTGTGCCTTATCGCAATGGTTGAGATTCAAACATTTATTCTCTATTGTTCTCTTTTCATCACCCTCTTTTTTGAGGTTTTTCTTCTTATTACTTATTTTGAAGTGAAAGAGGAATTGGGTTGGGAAGATAAGTATGTTGGAAAGAATATCAAATGGTTTCCAACTGTGACTATAATTGTGCCCTGTTTTAATGAAGAACTTACGGTCGAAAGTACCATTTCTTCACTTTTGAATTTAGATTATCCACGAGAAAAACTTTCTATTATTGTTGTCGATGATGGTTCGACTGATGGAACGCGTTCTCGGCTTATGCAGTTTAAGGACCGTTCTCAGATCAATCTTTTATGGAAAAAAAATGGCGGCAAACATACGGCGCTGAATTTAGCCTTGGAATTGGTAAAAAGCGATCTGGTAGGATGCCTTGACGCCGATTCGTTTGTCAATACTAATGCTCTTAAAAAAATAGTGCCTTTTTTTGATAATGCGGATATTATGGCTGTTACCCCTTCAATTAAGGTATATAATCCGACAACTATTCTGCAATACGTTCAAAAAATTGAATATAGTTGGGGCATTTTCCTTCGTCGCATGCTTTCTTCTCTCGGTGCGCTCTATGTAACACCAGGGCCATTTTCCATTTTTCGCACTAAAGTATTTCAAGAACTTGGCGGTTACCGTCACGCGCACCATACTGAAGATCTGGAGATGGCCTTACGTTTACAGAAAAATCACTATAAAATAGTGAATTCTCACGGGGCGCATGTTTATACAACAACACCACTTAGATTTTCGACGCTCTTTAAACAGAGGGTGCGTTGGACATATGGTTTTTTAAACAACGTTATAGATTATAAGGAACTGTTTTTTAATCGAAAATATGGACATATTGGTCTTTTTATTTTACCTATTGCCACTTCCTCGATCTTCTCCACTCTCTATCTTGCCGCTCGCGTCCTTTGGAATAATCTTTCCAGCGTTTCTGACACCTTAACGAAGTTTCAAATAATAGGATTCTCTTGGAAATCCCCCACTTTCGACTGGTTCTTCATTAATACAGGTGTGGTACCCTTTTTGACCTTAAGTGCCATTATATTAACTTTTATCATTTTATATCTTGCCATCAAGCTGACCGACGGTAAATTTACAGTTACTAGAGGAATTTTTTACTATCTTATCATTTATGTTTTTATTGTACCTTTATGGTTAACGAAGGCTGTTTTCAGTACTGTCTTTAAAAGACAAATAAGTTGGAAGTAAATTAGTTATGATTTGCCAAAATGATTAACTCTAAGAAATATATTGCTGCCTTTGCTATTACCGCTGTTATTTTTGGTACCGCTATCTATGTATCAAATCTCTTAGGCCAGAAAAAACTTGAAGATGTCCGCGCGATTGAAAATCGAGTAGCGTTGGATATTCTTTCGTCCGAAACCCAGTTTATATTGTTGGAAGAAACATCTTGCAAAGATATCGGCCCCGGCTTTCTTTCCAAAGAACTTGGTTCTATCGGAGAAAGGCTGACTTATGCCGAAAATCAAACTGAATTAAACACCAGGGATCTTGAATATTTAAAACGTTCATACTTTTTGTTGGAAATAAAAGATTATCTTCTGATGAAACGACTGACGGAAAAGTGCGGTATTAAACCGACTTTTATTCTTTATTTTTATTCAACTAAAGATGCTTGCGAGGATTGCGAAAAGATGGGATATGTCTTAACGGCGCTTAGAGATAAATATCCGGATCTACGGGTATATTCATTTGATTATCACTTTGATGTTGGCGCCATTGATACTCTCGTTTCTATCTATAAGGTCAAATCGGATCTGCCGGCCCTTATTATCAACGGCCTTTCGTATCATGGCTTTCATTCTGTCGAAGAATTAGAAGAGAAAATACCGGTTCTTAAGGCGTTGGCCGCCAAGGCTAAGGCTCTTGAGAAATCCGCCACCTCTACTTTCAGAGATTAATTGAGCCGAGGAGAGGATTTGAACCTCCGGTCTGCTGTTTACAAAACAGCTGCTTTACCGCTAAGCTACCTCGGCAATTACACTAATCTACACCTTTTTTGTTGTCTTGAGAACTGTCCTCATAAACATCATGAATTTCCCCATTTCCCTTCTCGATATTGGACATATTTTTGAAAAATTCCGAGATGCCATCCGGCTTTTTCAATAGTCTTGAATCACGCATACTAACGACGTATTGCTCTCTTTTTTTCTTTAGAAAAATTACTAATCTGTTAAGAGATTTTTTGTAATATATAGGGAGTTGTTTATGTATGAGAAACGAAATTTGTTCTTTGCCTTCGGAATACAGGCGGACCACTCGGTGATAAATTTTGCGAATATGGATATTTCCTTTTGAAATTAGAGTTAAGATAAAAAAATCTTTTTTCTGTTTCTCCTCCCGTTTCTTGGTGATGAGCAGTAGTACGATTGCCAGGCCGGAAATACCAAAAATAGCGATAGATGTCATGATGCGACAATTTCTTAATATTAACTTATGGAGAAACGAACAAATCGTCCGACCTCGGTTCGTTCTCCAAATTTTTGCACGGCGTTATTGATAAGATCGCCTATTTTTTGTCCGGCATCTTTAATAAATGGTTGTTCCAAAAGAAGAGTTACATCTATCGGGTTCATCGCTGCGATGTGCATAGCAATATCTTTGGCCACTGATTTAAATTCCGGATTTTTAGCCACAAAGTCTGTCTCACACAATAATTCTAACATTACTCCGACTGTTTCACCTGAGTGAATATAAGCGATAACTACACCCGCCCCAAGATTCCGGCCGCTTTTCTTTTGGGCAATTTCTGCTCCTCTTTTTTTAAGTAACGCTATGGCTTGGTCCTTATCACCCCCTGCTTCTTCAAGCGCTTTTCGGCATTCCATAATAGAGAGACCGGTCTCTTCGCGCAGAGTTTTAATTTCTTCCGTACTAATCATCTTTGTTTTTTTAACTTGCTTTTACCGATTCTTTTGCTGCCGCTTCTTTCTTCGCAACAAGACCTCTTTTATATGCAACGACTAATTCTCGAAGAATAAAAGCAATGCTTTGTCTCGAGGAATCGTTGCCGGGGATGGGATACTCCAATTCATAGAGATTATTGTCGGAACCGGCTAGGGCGATAATGGGGATATGCACTTTACGCGCCTCAGCCACTGCCGTGTATTCTTTTTTGGGATCAACGATTACGATAAATTTTGGCAGAGACCTCAATTGAGAAAGTCCGCCGAAATAATTGGTAAGTTTTTCAATTTTACGATCGAAGAGTAAGTGTTCTTTCTTGGTGTATTTACCAAGCTCGCCCCTGTCTCTTTGATCAACGAGTTCTTCCAGTCGGGCAATGCGTTTCTTAATTTCAGCGAAGTTTGAGAGTGTGCCCCCAATCCAGCGGCCAGCAACATAGGGCATCTCAAGTTCCGAAGCGGCTTTTTTAACAGCATCTCTCGCCTCGCTTTTACCGCCTACCCACAAGGCCATCGCCCCCTCCGTGCCCTTCTCTTCTATAAATTTAAGCGCTCTTTCAAGTGTTTGTTTAGTCTTTTCTAAATCAAAAATCTCAAAATTATTTTTGGAACCGAAAATGAAAGGCTTAACCGACGGATGCCTGCGGGATTTTATAAAGCCAAAGTGAGCTCCGACAGAAAAAAGGTTCTCAACCATGGTGTCTTTGGTATTTTTTATGGTATGATTTATTTTTTCCACAGCCGCCTTAGTTTAACAGAAAGACCAGTTTTATACAACAGACTTATTATCTGTCTGTGCAGACAGATGTTCTTTCGTGGCATTTAAGATGGGGTCAATTTCTCCTTTAAAAATTTTTTCAACGTTATGCCATGATTTTTTGATACGGTGGTCGGTTATCCGATCTTGAAGAATATTGTAGGTTCGAATTTTTTCCGAACGGTCGGCAGTACCAATCTGAGTTTTTCTATTAAGAGAATGTTTAAGCGCTTCCTCTTCGTCTTTCTTGGCTTCAAGTTTAGCGGAAAGAATACTCATGGCCTTCTCGCGATTCTTAAGCTGACTTCGCTCGGCAGTGGAACGCACTTCAATACCTGTGGGTTTATGGACAATTCTTACCGCCGTTTCCACTTTGTTGACATTCTGTCCGCCCGCGCCTCCAGAACGAGAAAATTCTATCTGCAAATCAGCCGGTTTTATTTCTATTTTTGTTTTTTTGCGAATTGGAAGTATGGCCACCGAAGCGGTAGAGGTGTGTACTCTCCCCATTTTCTCAGTCGACGGTATTCTTTGAATGCGATGCACTCCCGTTTCAAAACAAAGTTTCTCGTAAACTCCCTCGCCTTTGATTTCTATAGCCGCTTCTTTGTATCCACCCAGAGCACTGATAGATTCATAAAGTACCCTTGCGCTCCAATTTCTAAGGTTTGCGTAGAGAATATACATACTGGCCAATTTCTTGGCAAAGAGGGCCGCTTCTTCCCCACCGGCACCGGCACGCACTTCTAAAATAATTTCGTTTGGAAATTCTTTTGTTTCAACGTTTTCTTTTTTTTTCCACTCTTGCCAATCCATCACTTATTTCCTTCGCCCTTCGTAGCCTTTGGCGAAGTAGGGTTAGCTTTGCTCTGTTTCTGTTTGAAGCGTTCAACTCGGCCAGCGGTGTCAAGGGTTCGTATCTCTCCAGTATAGAATGGATGAGTAGCGGAAGATATTTCCACTCGAAAGACCGGGTATTCCTTTTTATCCGACTTAGCTTTGGCGCTTTCTTTGGTCACTACCGTGGACGGTATGATAAACTCTGTACCATCAGAATTGTCGATAAAAAGCACCGGCCGATAATTTTTGGGATGTATCTCTTTTTTCACTTAACCCTCATTCTATCAGAAAATCAGAGACTTTGCAAGAAATCAATATCTCTTTGGATAGCGGCTGCTTTTGACATCACGCTATTACCATAACTTAATCCGACATTAGCACCACCATTGCCGTAACAAGTTTTACCAGAATAATATCGACAGGCGGCTGTTCGTTGGTCGGTGTAAGGATCTCCGGTAGTGCCTAAAAGTTCTTTCAAAAAAATAGCCATAGCCATAATTGCGTCTTGGGGATCCCATGGGTTAGGTATTGTCTTATCGATCGCATCTGCAATCTTTTCAACCATTAGATTCCAAGTTGAAGGAATGAATTGTGCCGGACCCATCGCACCGCCAAAGCCAAAAGTTGAAGAGACGGGACAGGAAACTCTTGTCTCAAGAGGATTGCGGCCCAAATTTTTTAAAATTGATTGCAGGGGCGGTAGGTCGCGTGCTGGATGAATACCGTTACTAAAAATGTTGCCGTTATTAACGCTTTTTGTTTCCCCACTCGTAAGGTTAGTAATAACGCATGAACCGACATTGGCGCCTAAATTAGATTCTTGTTGAAGGATGGCGAGGATGAGAGAAGGTTTTACGCCGGTTTTAGACCTAGCCGCTTCGGCGTACTGAAGTGCCGTGCCGAAAGGGATAGCGACGGAATCTCGCAGGGGAAAGAGGGCGGCTTTAATTTGGGCCGCCTTAGCCTGTCGATCGGCCAGTACCTGGGCATAGGTTTTTTCTTTAGTTTGGTTTATGGCCAAAAGGGTTTTCTTCTCCGCTTGGTTTATTTCCACTTCTTTTTTAGATGCCTCAAGAGATGCTCGAGCGGCTGCCTCTGCTTCCCTTTTTTTATTCAGAGTCGCTTTTTGGGCTTCAGTTAGATTTCTTACGGTTCTTAATTCAGTAAATAAATCAGCCAAGGCCCGCTCAGTGGAAGCGTATGTATCTATATCTACGAAAAATTCGGACAGGTTTTTGTCGCTGAACATTGCCTCCACCAGTGAATAGGAGTTAATGTCATTTGTCTTGCGGAGGATATCGGCGATGGCCTTTTTACCGTTTGTGATACGAGTGTTAAGAATGGAAATTTCCGATTGTTTAATCGCAATGTCTTTAGTCAGGTTCGCAATGGCGATATTTTTGCCTTTAATATTAGCCTGAGCGGCTTTAATCTTGGCAGTCAAAGCGGCGATATCGGTGGCAAATGAGGCGCTATCCCTTTTAGTTCTATTAAGTGTTTCTGTCCATTCGGCAATCTCTTTATCGCATGCTTCCAATTCTCGTTCAAGTTGGGCGCGGCTTTTACCCGCAATTTGATCAGTACAAACAGACTCTTGCGCCCAAATTACCATGGGAAAAAACTCTGGCAAAACAATAACTAGAAATATTAAGAACTTAAGCATTACTGTTACCAAACGTTTAATTATTGAGTATCGGATACTTTTTCTGTTTCTTCTTTTTTTTCTTCCTCTTTGCCTTTCTTTTCAACTTCGATTGTTGAGAGATCCGCCGGCGCGACCTCCTCCTCTTTTTCCTCACGAGGTGCCGAGATGGTTGCCACCACCTCTTTCGGATTAGCCAGTAGGGTTACTCCTTTGGGTAAAATAATATCTTCGGCAAGAATTTGGTCGCCGAAGTTTATCAAGACACTCACATCCACTTTAATATTATGGGGTAAATCTTTAGGCATGGCCTCTATCTTCAATTCGTGCAGAACTTTGACAAACATACCCCCAAGATCTTTTACTGCTGGAGCGACTCCAATGAATTCGAGTGGTAATTCCACTGCTACTTTATGATCTTTTTCAAAGACGTAAAAATCTGCGTGGCGAGGGGTACTGGTAATAGGGTCTAAATCTACGTCTTGAATCAGACTTTCCTTTATACCTTCAGGTGTTTCTAGGGTAACTATGCTGGATGCTCCCGCTTCTTTCCAGACCTTCAAAAAATCAATTTTGGGAACGGAAATCGCGGTAGATGCTTCTTTTTTACCATAAAAGACTGCGGGGATTTTTCCCGTTTTTCTGATTGCTTCTGGCCTAATATGGACATCCCGTTTTTCTACCTTCAAAGTAAGCATCTTGTCATTCTACTCAATTATGATGTGAGATTCAAGATACTCTAGGGTGCCATAGACTTTCTTGCCGGGGTTAAAGATATTGAGAGGGTCGAAGATTTCTTTGGTTTTTTTAAATAATTCTAATATTTCTAGACTATACATTTTGCTTAAATAGGGTGTACGAATAATGCCGTCATTATGTTCAGCTGAAATTGAACCTTTAAACTTGGCGACTAAATCATAGAATTTGTCGGACACGGCGACAATCTTAGCGCGTTCGCTTGCTTTTTTTAGATCCATAAGTGGAATAATGTGGAAGTTTCCATTACCGGCGTGACCGGCGATGTTTGCCACTATTCCGTTATCCTTTAATATTTTAAGTGCCCTCGGCAAAAACTCTGGTATTTTCTCAACCGCAATACAGAAATCGTCCACAAACGGAGCGGTTCTTTTATCACCTACGTGTTGACGTAAAAGATTGAAAGATTCTCTGCGCATGACCCAGAACTTATTCTCTTCCGAGTCCTTCTCTATGATTCTGTGCCAAACGTTGAATGGTTTTATCGCCTCAATAATTTTCTGAACCTTAGTTTTTACCTCTTCATCCGTATTTTCCGCCACTTCTGCCAAAATAACCAACTTGGGCAAACCAAACATTCTTGCGCCAATTAAGGCTTCAGGGATAAATTTCAGGGCAAATGAAAAGAAATTACTATTGGCCCTTTTGGCAATCTCCGGCATAAAACGAATCCCGAGTTTAAGTGTCTCATCATCAAATGTTTCCAGACTCTCTGGACCGTATGGCAAGATCGCATTTACCACTTGGGGTAATTCATTCCAAGACTGGAAGAAAAGCGCGATCATATCGTGGTAAGCTTTTTCCGGAATTAATTTTATTTTTGCTTCGGTTACTATACCGAACGTACCCTGCGAGCCCACTATAAGTTTATTAAGATCAAAAATTTCTCCATTCCAAATGTTCCAAAGATAATATCCCGCAGAATTTTTTGATATTTTTGGCTTGGCCTGATCCAAAATCTCTCTATTTTTTTCTATTAATTCAAACAGGTTTTTATAAATATTACCCTCAAAATCTTCCTGTGCCATTTTTACTTCAAGTTCAGTTTTGTTAAGTGGTCTGATTAAGTATTCTTTACCATTAGAGAAGATTATTTTGGATCCTAAAACATAATTTTCCATCTTACCGTATCGCAAAGTTCTTTCACCCGCGCAATTATTAGAAATCATGCCGCCTAAAGCGCAGAGATTCTTGGATGCCGGAAAACACGGAAGAATCAGACCTTTTTCAAGTGTTTTCTTTTCAAAATCTCTGTAGTATGCGCCGGGCTGGACAGTTATTTCTGCCCCATAGGACTCACCTATGTGATTCATGTACTTTGTGATATCAGCAATGATTGATTCGTTTAGTGGTCCGCCCGTCATGTCTGAACCGGCGGCTCTTACGGTCACCGAGTGACCGGGATTGTCTCCTATCCATTTAACCAATGCCTTAAGGTCGTCTGTATCCTTGGGAAATACCACAAGTTTGGGTTTAACTTCAAAGAGACTCGCGTCTCGTGAATATTTTTTAAGTGTTAGCTCGTCATCATAAACTTCCCCTTTAAAAAATTTTCTGATTTCTTCCGCTAATTTCATAGTTTATTGAAAAGTTTAAGTCGGTCGTGCACCACTCTTTTCATTTGTTCAACTCCTTCGGCTAGGAATTTATAAGGCGCTATTTCACCCGACCTAATTCCCTCCTCTACTCCTTCTTTATAGGCGACCCGAAGTTCGGTGTTAATATGAATAATTCTCATACCGGCGTCTATGGCTTTCATAAATTCATCATCCGATATTCCCGACCCCCCATGGAGAACCAGCGGCACTGTTACTGCTTTCTTAATAGATTTAATCCGCTCTATGTTTAATTTCGGATTACCTGTTTTAATCATGCCATGGATATTGCCGACCGACGGAGCGAAGAGGTCTACCCCGGTTTCTTGGACAAATTTAGCTGCTTCTTGGGGATCGGTCTGGGTTTTCTCGGAAACACCTTCCGGTAATTTATCCATTATTTTTGATGACTGACCAATGAAACCGAGTTCCCCCTCAACCACCGTGCCCGCGCCTTTTGCTCTGGCGTAATTGACAACCTCTTTTGTCAGCCTAACATTTTCCTCATATGGCTTATCAGCCTCGTCAATGATGATGCTGTCCACCCCGGCATCAATTGCCGTTCGAGATTTTTCAACAGAATAGGTGTGGTCGGCGTTTAGAAATATTGGCAAACCGTTTTCTCTCGCTGTTTTTACCAGGGCGACCGCTTCTTTGAGACCGAGGAATTCCCTTTCTCCTTCAGAAATTCCGACGATTGTCGGCACCTTTAATATCTGAGCCGCTTCTACAACAGCTTTGAATCCCTCTGAATCCGAAATATTAAAGTGTCCCAAGGCAACCTGTTTTTCTTCCGCCCAGGCCAGGTATTCCCTTAAAGTTTTCATTACGATAATTATATCATGGTAGAATTATTCCTATGCATGACTTTGTAGCTATAGGTGATATTGTCACGGATGCTTTCATCAAACTTCATGAAGCCAGAGTAAATTGTGATATTAATCGGGAAAATTGCACCATTACTTTGGCTTTTGGCGAAAAGATTCCTTACGAATCGGTTGAGGTGGTTCGTGCTGTAGGCAATTGCGCCAATGCCGCTGTTGCCGCCTCTCGTCTGGGGCTTATGCCCGCCTTAGTATCGGATTTGGGAGATGATCAAAACGGCAAAGAATGTCTGGAAAGTCTAGAGAAAAACAAGGTGGATAAAATTTTTATAAAAATTCATCCCGGTAAAGAAACAAATTATCATTACGTTTTATGGTACGAAGATGATCGCACTATCTTGGTCAAGCATCATGAATATGAACGGACCTTTCCTGATGTGGGAGAACCAAAATGGCTTTATCTTACTTCTCTAGGGGGCGACACTTTGGAATATCACGAACAAATCAAGAAACATCTTAAGAGTTATCCCAAAACTCGATTAGCTTTCCAACCTGGCACTTTTCAAATACAACTTGGTCCCGAAACCTTAAAAGATATTTATATCGCTACTGATATTTTCTTCTCCAACGTCGGAGAAGCTGAAAAAATTCTTGGTCTAAATACTCTCGGGGTCAATGAGCTTCTCAAACGCATTCACGCTCTTGGGCCTAAAATAGTGATTATCACTGACGGTACCAAGGGTGCCCGTGTTTTTGATGGAAAAAATTTTTACTTCCAACCGCCGTATCCGGATCCCGAGCCTCCGTACGAACGTACTGGCGCCGGCGATGCTTTTGCCTCAACGATCGTGGCGGCTTTAGCGCTCGAGAAGGATCTGCCGACTGCTCTTGCCTGGGGGGCAATTAACTCAATGTCAGTCGTTCAGCAAGTCGGCGCTCAAAAAGGTCTTCTCACTCGCTCACAAATTGAAGAATATCTCAAAAACGCCCCCGCTGATTTTCTGGCCAAGAGATTAGATTGAGGCTACCGTTTCAAGATTTTTGTCACTGCTTTAATAATACTTTCCGTATCCATGCTGTAGTGTTTGATAAGTTCGTCCGGAGTGCCTGATTGGCCGAATTGGTCATCTACTCCGATAAATTCTATTGGCACAGGGAAATTTTTTGCCAAACATTCCGCTACAGTTGAGCCCATACCCCCACTGATTTGATGTTCCTCTACAGTCACAATTCTCCCAGTTTTTTTAGCAAGTTCTATGATGGCCTTTTCGTCCAAAGGTTTAATAGTTGAGAGGTTCATCACTTCCACGTCAATCTTTTTCTCTTCAAGTTCCTTAGCGACCAGAAGCGCCTTATGCAACAGAGCCCCGGTGGCCACAATACCCACTTGAGGTTTTGTTCCGCCAGCCGGCGAATGCCAATATATTTGAGCCTTTTCTATCTCAAACGGTGTTGCTCCAGTTGTCATGATAGGAGTCTTTTCCCGCGCCAGACGAATATAGACCGGTGTCCCGGTATCGACGCTCGCCAGTGTGGCCTTCTTGGCTTCAATAGCATCACATGGGGAAACAACTACCATACGCGGAATGACTCGGGTAATGGCTATATCTTCTATAGCTTGATGAGTGCCGCCATCCGGTCCGACGGAAATTCCGGCATGTGAACCGGCAATTTTGACAGGTTGGTTGTTGTAACAAATAGTGGTGCGAATTTGTTCCCAATTTCGGCCGGGAGAAAACATGGCATAAGAACTGATAAAAGGAATCTTGCCCATAGCCGCAAGTCCCGACGCCACGGAAGCCAAATTTTGTTCGGCCACTCCCATTTCAATAAATCTTTCCGGAAATTTCTTGGCAAACAGATCCATTTTAGTGGACTCCGTCAAATCAGCGCAGAGTCCGACCACTTGTAGATTCTTCTCCCCCGCTTCTAAAAGTCCCTCGCCAAATCCTTGGCGAATGGGTATTTGTTCCACATTCTTGTCGAATAGTTTTGTATTTAATTTTAATTCCGGGTTTAACATTGGAAATTTTTCATTGGTGTTCGCTCCTAATTTTACCGCCCAACGTCCTTAATTCATTGATAGCCATAATCTCCTCCTCTTTGTTTGGCGGTTTACCGTGCCAACGATAATCTCGTTCAAATTCCTTTACCCCCTTGCCAGCGATAGTGTGAGCAATGATAACGATTGGTTTGCTAAATATTGCTCGAGCTGATTCAAAAGCGTCGGCAATTTCTTCCATATTATGCCCGTCTATTTCAATGACGTGCCAGTTCCAAGCGCGCCACTTGTCTGATAAGGGTTCAAGGGGCATAACATTTTCAGTGTATCCGTCTATCTGGATGTTATTTCTATCCACCACAGCCACAAGGTTATGAAGTTTCTCCTTACCGGCAAGCATGGCCGCTTCCCAAGTTTGGCCGCATTCTAGTTCTCCATCCGACAGAAGAGCATAAATACGCCTGTTACTTGTCAAGCCGTGATCAATTTTGTCAGCAAGCGCCATGCCAACGGCTTGCGAAAGCCCAGAACCTAGAGGGCCGGAACTGGTCTCAAGCATTGGCAGGAAATCTCGGTGAGGATGTCCTTGCAGGTTTGAGCCGAACTTTCTAAGCGTCTTCAGTTCTTTTATTGGAAAATATCCGGCATGAGCCATGGTGGAGTAGAGCACTGGACAGATATGGCCGTTGGAAAGCACTACTCTGTCTCTCTCTGGCCAAGCTGGTTCTTTGGGGTTGTGTTTAAGAGTATGAAAGAAGAGTACGGTAAAAATATCGGCCATATCTAATGGTCCTGCAGTATGTCCGGAGCCAGCATCCTCAAGAATGTCAATAATACTGATACGAATATCATTTGCTTTCTCCTCTAGTTGTTTTACTTTTTCGTCAGTGATTCCCATAAATCTTTAAAACCTGATCCAACTATCAATCTATCTGCGCCTGAATTTTTAAGCGCCTGATAATTCGTGGTATTTATACCGCCGTCCACACTGATCGGTAATCTCGGAAATTTTTCTTTGACCATCTTTATTCTATCAAAAATTCGTTCGTCTAGCGGACGCCCTTGCGCGCCTATCTGGGCGATAGACATAAGGTGAATAAAATCTATTTGAGACATAAGTGGAAATATTTTTTCGATAGGAACGTTAAGTTCTACTGCTAGACCAATTTTAACTGATTGAGCAATAATGTTTTCAATTGTATGGACGATAATTCTCTTTGCTCCCCTATCTATCCATCTATCTATTATTTCTTTTGGATTCTTCACCATTAAATGTACCTCGAAATCAATGTTGATATTTGCCCAAACATCTTCTTCAAGAACATCAATGTGTACAAATTTCACCCCATCGGGCAATTGAGAAATTTTATCACCAAGGTCAGGAACACTGGTAGCAAGTACAGCGGGAATAATTTCACCCATGAATACGATCCATTTTAGCGATACGTCGTTTATATTTCTCCGTATTTTTGAACGGAGTATTGAGCCATTCTTTAACAGCTTCCTGCATTTCCATTTCGGTGATAAATCTTGCGCCTAATGAAAGTATATTGGCATCATTATCTGCCCGAGAAATTTTGATGATAGATTCGTCTTCCTCCTTGACCACGCATTGCCCTCGACCGTAATAAACCGTGGCGCGGACATTTCTGAACTTGTTGGCCGCCATACCCTCCCCTTGGCCGGAACCGCCCAAGATAATCCCTCTGACTTCATTAGGGTGCATGGAAACCTCGCGAGCCACTGGGATTATAAAGTCTGGATAATCATCTTCTTCGTTGTATTCAAATGGACCCTTATCCTCTACTTCATGGCCCAGTTCTTTGAGAAATGGGATTAACTTCTCCTTAAAACCAAATCCGGCATGATCTGAACTTACAAAAATTTTCATATTATTTATATTCAGATAATTTCTCTTTTAATACAGGGATGTCTTGTTGTATTGTGTCCCAAACAATATCAAGCTCAAGATTCATATATTCATGGAATGCCATATTTCTAAAACCGACTATTTCATTCCATGCTAAATCAATTTTAGCTTGCGTCTCTTTTTTTATTTTATTCGCATATTCACCAATTAATGCAAGATGAAGAATTGTTGCACTTTGGACTATTTGGTTATCTAAAAAATCCTGCTTGCTCAAATTTTTTGTAAAAGTCTCAATTTTGATTATTGAGTCTAAAATTATTTCAATATAAACTTTATCACTCTTCATATATTTGTTTCAATTCTGGACGAATGTATGGTTCTAAATGTTTGTTTATATTTCCTTCAGTTACTAGATCAACATTTTTTCCTAGAGTATCTTCAAGTTTATGTTTAAGACCAATAAACTTAATTAAACCCATCGGACCAGAACCTAATTTCACAAGTAGATCCACATCGCTGTCCGGGCGACTATCTCCGCGAGAAACTGAACCAAAAACAGACGCCTTTTTAATACCATAAGCGCGTAAGATGGGTGATATTTTCTCTTTTATTTCTATAATACTCATTGCGTAGTTATTATATCATAAATAATAGCATGATCTGATCCGATCCAATGTAAATTTTCATGCTTTTTGGTTATTACTTTTATAAATTATTAACCCGGTAAGAACAGTTGACAAAGGAGAAACTATAAAAATTACAAATACCACAATTAGCCATAGAACCCCGCTCATTTCCAATGGAAATATTCTTGGAATTAAATAAACAATAAAGATAGGCAAAATTAAGCTTATAATCGACGCGATAAAATATCGAATCCAAATTATCTTAATCTTTCCTGTAATTAATACGCTTAAATCAGCTACAAAATAAGCAACTATAATTGATCCAATTAAAGCTAATAAATAAATAAGTCCATCACTCATTATAGTTTTTGACAAATTCTTCTCACATGTTCAACCAATGTCGCCGTGTATCCGGCTTCGTTGTCGTACCAGGAGAAAACTTTTATAAGATCGTCGCCAAGGGTGCGCGTGAGGGTCAAATCAACAATCGCGCCGTAGGGCTCGCCGATGATATCGGACGAAACAATGGGATCTTCAGTAACTTTTAAAGTTTTGTCCCAGCGTGGTTCGGAAGCTGCTTTAATAAAAATTTTGTTTATTTCTTCAACATTTGTTTTCTTTTTGGTAAGCACAGTTATTATGCTTAACGAACCTGTGAGAATTGGCACACGAATGGATTCCGCCTGGAATTTTCCCTCAAGTTCGGGGATTGATTGAATAACCGCTTCCGCCGCACCGGTCGTCGAAGGAACTATATTAACTGCGGCCGCTCGTCCTCTTCTTAAGTCTTTCATATCCGATCCGTCAACCAGTTTTTGGGACGCTGTATAACCATGTACCGTAGTCATAGTGGCACGCTTTATACCAAGGATTTCCAAAACTATTTGCATGACGGGCGCGACCGAATTGGTGGTGCAGGAAGCGTTACTGGTAATGGGATTTTTAGTGGAAAACCTGTCATGGTTTACACCAACGAGCGCCGTGACAACGTCATCTCCTGTGGGAGCCGTAATCACAACCCTTTTCGCTCCGGCGGCAATATGCGCTCGAGCTTTCTCCGCGCTTATAAATAAACCAGTTGATTCCACCACGATATCCACACCCAACGAGCTCCAAGGAAGTTTTACCGGATCTTTCTCGGCAAGGAACTTCACACTTTTGGGATCTTTTTCATATCGTCCATACACGGAGTCATATCTTAGAAGATATTTCAACGTCTTGGGGTCAGCCAAATCGTTTATTGCCACTATTTCTAAATCTTTATCGCCGAACACGGCTCGGAAAAATGCCCGGCCGACTCTCCCAAACCCATTAATTGCCACTCGTGTTGACATTTGATTATTGATTATATTGTACCACGGCGCCTATACCAATATTATACTTGTCGCTGAACCCAGCGGGAAGTTCCAAGACATATTTAATGGGTCGGTCTGGATAGAAAATTTGTGGAAAAGTTTCCGGTGATGTCTCCTTTTCTATACTAATAATTTTAAATTGATCATCAATCCAGAGAATATCAATAGCGAAACTCATATCCTTCATCCAGAATCCGTATTGAGATGGACTGTCAAATATAAAGAGCATACCCGTACCCTCTGACAATACCCTTCTACCTGATAAACCTTTCTCGCGTGTCTTGGGGGTATCGGCGATCTCAACTTCTATGTTTGTATTATTTATCTTGATAACTTTCGTTTTGTCGTCTCTCGTGAATGTTCGTCCGAAAAATAAAAAAACTGATCCAAATATGATTGTCAGTCCTAAAATTAAAAAAAGAAAATCCTTCATTATGATAGTATAACTCTTTGATTGGCTCAGAGTAAACAAAAAAGCCCCTGAAGGGGCTTTTTTGTTTACCTACATAGGTCGGCGATCGCGAGGAGCGCGAGGTTCCAACGGGCGAGCAACATTGACGGTCAATTTTCTTCCTTCGAAATCTTGACCATTATACATGTTGATAGCTGCTTGGGCCTCATCGTCATTTGACATCTCGACGAATCCGAAACCTTTACTTCTGCCGGTCATGCGATCAATGATAATTGATGCGGATGAAACAGATCCAGCCTTAGCAAACAAGTTACTAAGGGCTGCTTCTGTCGTGGAATAAGGAATTCCACCGACGTATAGCTTTGTTGCCATTTTTTTGTGCCGACATTATATTAACCATGTAAGTGTCGGGCCAATCT
>Ga0209542_10001325_pt1 | contig 58294 bp, 55 predicted proteins | sample RifCSPhighO2_01_FD_184028 | JGI IMG/M metagenome (GOLD analysis project Ga0209542, IMG submission 184028) | Soil microbial communities from Rifle, Colorado - Rifle CSP2_plank highO2_0.1 (SPAdes) (version 2) | ecosystem: Environmental > Terrestrial > Deep subsurface > Rock core/Sediment ...
CTTCTTTGTGCTGGTCGGTTTTGTGGGTAGCACCTTCACCGACCATACACTTGCTCCTGCGGGCGACCCCGCAGGGTTAAGGATCGTGCTACAAAACCCCGCCCTCGGAGGAGTGTCTTCTCTTCCCGCGCCCCTGTCCATCATATCCAGTATTCTTATATCAACCCCCACCTATTTCATCGTGATCCCCATCCTATATATCTTCTCATTCCTCTTGTACCAGTCACTGAAAGAAATGAAAGGTTCGCCGACACCCGAAGAAGAGCGCAAGATCCGAAAAACGTTAAAAATATTCGCCTGGCTTGGCGTTGTGGCGATACTATTTGTCGCAGTCATCGCGACCCTCGGCATCCTTCTTATCACCCTGCTTACCCCAAGCGGGCGAACGGGCCCGTACTGATTGCAAACACGGATATATAATCATGCCCCACTCTGTGGGGCATGATTATTTTATCTCTTTGAGAAATCCCTCAACAATGGCGGCGGTCTCGGCGGTACTCTGATAGACCGCCTTCCACACCACGACGATGTCGGCGTCATTAAATACCGAGCGCTGAACTTCGCGGGTGGTGTCCCCGCCGGCGATAGCGATAAGAATGTCGTAATTCCCCTTCACCCGGCGTATCTCGTGAAGAGGGATCTGTTTTTCGCGATTGAATTTTTCTTCGTCAACACCGCGATGAAGTATGACGACTGCGGGAGGCGTTTTGAGAGCGCGGATCACCGAAAGCGGAAAATCCACGTTCATCATGTCTATCATCGGATCAATACCGGAAAGACGGCAGGTTTCTACAAAAGAGTTGAGCGTTTCAATCGGCGCGGAACCGAGCGCTATGGCAGCACTCGCCCCGCCGCGAACCGCCATGTTGACCTCGGTTTCGGCGCGATCCATTGTTTTAAGATCAGCCACGACATACGGATGAACATCGGTGCCGTCCAAATGCATTTCGTATAGCGAAAACAGCGCCCGAATGCCCTTCTCGCCGTATTGCTTTATAAAAGGCGTTCCGGCTTCTATAATGATTCGGTCGCTTTTTGGAAGTATCTGAATAATACGCTCCGCCTCGTGAAGCGTGCTATTGAGCGCTATCTGCAAATACCGTTTTTTGGGGTCAAGAAGCGTCTTGTATCGCTGAAACATGGCATATTCATTATAATGCATTCCCGAGAAGAATCTATCCGTAGCACCCTGCTATTCATAACCAGCATCGTTCCCGAATTGGAATTGACACCAGCGGCGCACAAGAATACAATAACCCCGTTCCTTTACATATGCCAATTGCCCCCGCAAAGGAAGAACATGCAAAAAATGTTCTCGGTACTCATTGCTATCGTGCTTGCATCCGCAACACTCTCCGCGTACGCCGTAGCCGCTCCCGCAGAACACCAGAGTCGTACCGCAGGTGAAAACGCCCAACCAAGGATGAGGCACCCGGTGAATACCGGCGCGCCCGCTCCCATTGAGCCGGCGCCCATTATCACGAAAGATGAACGGGATGTTCTGGTCATGAAGACGTACGCATACACGGTACAACGGGGTGACACTCTGTATAAGCTTTCCTTGCGTTTCAATATTTCCATTGACTCCCTTCGCTCGCCCGGCATGAATCCGCGCCTCGCAAAACGAAAAAATCCGAACCTCCTCTACCGCGGTGAAGTCATCTCCGTTCCGCTCTACACCCTCGCAAAAAAACCCGAAAGCGCCCTCGCCCCATCCGATCTCATCGTGATGACACAGAATGAACGCTTAAAAGCAGAGGCCCGCAGTACGGCCGCCGAAGAAAAGACCATAGCTGTTCAGAAACGAATTGAGGCGTGGTACCGTCCGGCGCTCGGCATCATGATGGTCCTTCTTCTTCTAGCGTTATCCGCTGTCGCCTTTGTCTGGCTTGCGCTCCGCGCGGCACGAAAGCATGTCTCGCCGGCTCCCGTGCCGGTACCGGAGCCAGTCCGGCTCACGCGCGCCGAAGATATACTTCTGGCTCTTCGCGAAACAACGGGGGCGGAACTTGAGCGGCTCGTGGACATGCCACTGACACCCGATGAGGTCGGAAACCCGGTGACCATCAAAAAAGTCAAGGACTTTCTTGCCAAGCGCGAATACTTGCGCGCATGCCCCGCAACCGAATGGCCCGGCATTATGGCGGGCAGCACCCGCAACCAAGAAGTAACACCGCAGGGCGCAGAGCGCCCCGCATAGTATTCGTCTTCCGTATTTTTAACGAATGACAATATGGTTTGCCTTCCCAGCGCACACCCGCGAAAGTCCCTTTACGCATCTGAAAAAGATGAGTAGGGGGATGGACAACGGTTTGCAAAGGAAAGACGCCCCAAAACCCATTCACCACGGCCTCCTGCCATCCAATACTCACAGAAAAAAGCAACTTTACAGGAATTCCGAACGTACTATACTCGGAGATACGCTCATTAAAAACGACAGAGTCGGCCATGCGCCCAAAGAAGATTCCCATTCTCCTGAAATCGTTTTTGCGCCTGCCGGAAGCCCCCACCATCTTCATCTGGGGACCCCCGGGCATCGGAAAATCAGACATTATCAAGCAAGTAGCCGCTGAAGAGGGCATCAATTTCATTGATATGCGCCTTGCAACACGCGACCCGTCGGACATCAAAGGCATACCCGTTCCCCGGGACGAACGAACAAAGTGGTTCCCGCCCGAAGAACTTCCGAAAGACGGACGCGGCATCCTATTCCTTGACGAGCTGAACCTCGCCCCTCCGCTTGTGCAGGCATCCGCCTACCAGCTGATCCTCAACAAACGCGTTGAGCAATACCGGCTTCCGGCCGGGTGGATGATCATAACTGCGGGCAACCGCTCGGATCATGCCGCGCACGTGTACCGGATGGCGGCCCCGCTTCGCAACCGGTTCGTCCATATTGATTTTGAGATCAATGTTGACGACTGGCGCGAGTGGGCGATGAAAAACGATCTGGCGCCGGAAGTGATAGAGTTTATCAGTTTCCGCCCTGATCTTCTTTTCAAATTTGATCCGAAGCGCGATGAATACGCCTTCCCCACGCCGCGAAGCTGGCACTTCGTTTCGCGCATCATGAAAAGTTCGCTCTACCCGAGCGAAAAAGACATCGCTGAAGAAGCGATACGAGGAGCGGTCGGGGCTGGTGCGGCGGCAGAACTTCGCGCCTACATCATGCTGAAAAATGAATTGCCGTACATTGACGACATTCTTGAGGGACGAAGCGAGGTAGTCCCCGCTCGCCCCGATATCGCCTGTGCGGTGGTAACTGCATTGAGCGTTCGCGCGGAACCCCGGCACTTCAATACTCTTCTGAAATACTCAAACCGACTCCCCGCGGAAGCCGCAGTACTTCTTGCAAAACTCCTTATAGCGAAAAATCCCGAGGCCCTGCGCCAAGCGCCGCTTTTCCCCGCGTGGTCGCGGAAATACGCCAACCAGATCCTTACCTAGGCGCGCGCCATGCCAGAAGATCCGAACGAAAAGATCACGCGTGCCCGCATTAAGATCATGTTGCGCCTGCCGTTCTTTGGGTTTCTTGCGCTCTCGCTCAAACCGAAAGCGGATCCGGCCATGACGCACTCAGGAACCGACGGGCGGCACCTTTTTTACGACCCGGCATGGCTGGAACACGTAGACCCCGCCCTTCTTGAGTCATATATAGCGCATCAAACGCTCCACTGCGCCTTTGGGCATCTCTGGCGGCGCGGCGCTCGCGACGAGAAGCGCTGGGACATTGCGACGGATCACGTCACGAACCTCATGCTGAAAAAAGAAGGGTTCACGATACCGCTGTACGCATACTGCGACCACCGATTTGAACGCATGAGCGTTGAGGAGGTGTATGCGTTGCTCCCCGCAAAAGAGCAGGAACAAGATCAAAATCAAAACTCTTCGGGAAATGACCAAAATTCCGGCAAAGCAGGCACAAAGCCCACCGGCAGTAACGACCAGGACCGTGATAAAAAGCGTTCCGGCCGGGGACTGCTGGATTCTCATGAAAAATGGGATAACCCGGATTCAGACAGTGAAGGAACGGACGCACAGAACGCCGAGGGTGAGAAGGACTCCACTGAAGGATCGGATGCGCCCGCGGAATCAGAGGCGCAAAAACTTGAGAGAGAATGGAAGGACCGGCTTTTGCAAGCAACCGCCGCCGCATCCATGCGGGGCGATCTTCCGAGCTCCATCCGAGATCTTATAGAAAGTGAGCTTGCTCCTCAACTTGATTGGAAAACGCTCCTTCGCGAGTTCATTACCGTCATGGCCCGAAACGACTTCCGCCTCATTCCTCCCTCCAAGCGCTATATTTCACAGGAAATCTATCTTCCGTCGGTCACCGGCGAAGACCTGGAAATAGCGATCGCTCTTGATACTTCGGGATCGGTATCGCCCGCGCAGTTCAAAGAGTTTATTGCGGAACTACGGGCCATCGCGGAAGAATTTGAGAATTTTCATCTGCACATATTTTTCTGCGATGCGCACATACACGATCGCATGGAGCTTTCACAGTTTGACGAGTGGCCGCAACGGCTCCCGAAGGCAGGCGGTGGAACTGACTTTCGCCCGGTCTTTGATACAGTTATGCGGGAACACCTTCCGATAGCGGCCCTCATCTATCTTACCGATGGCGATGGAAGCAACTATGAAACAGCACCGCCCTACCCCGTACTCTGGGTGTTAAACGCCAAACGGACGATGCCCTGGGGAATTTCAATTCGCATGGAGACCGCCCGTGGCTGATACAGAACACACAGGACTGGACAAATTCCTCGCTCTTCTAGACGAATTCCGAAAGACATGCGGACCGCTCTCCATTTCAGAATTTGCGGTTCCCGACTGGCCCGAAAACCTACGCCTGGAAGTTGCTCTCGGCAAAAAAGATCTCTATCTATTCGCTTTCAGTAACACAAATGAGGCCCGTCCCGCCGGCTCCTTTCCACTTGCAAAGGCAACCCTTACACGCCTCGTGGACCGCGAGATGGTGCTCGGCATAGATACCGGGGGCGTCCTCTTCGTCCGCTGGGTCCAGCAAAATGGCGATAACCAGCGAGCGGCTTCGCGAGGTAGTGGCATCCAAAGCTGTTTACAAACGCTTTTGGTGTTCGGACAATTCCTTGATGAATTCGCCGAAAGAGCGGGGGCGGAGCTTGAGCGTGAAACTCTCCGCCGGAAAGAAATGCTTGAGCGGATCAATCAGGTATTAAGCCCGTTTCTTTCGCAACTGGTCGCAAAAAAATTAGAGGATTCCAATAAGCCGTCGGCGAACACTCCGCCGCGATAACATATATAAACCGCCCCGATAACCGACCGGAGCGGTTTTTCTTTTGAGCGCTAGTGCCACGCGCCACACGCACATGGTCCAGAGAGGACATCACAACGCGTACCGCCGTTCGTGCCAAGAGGCACATAGCGCCCGTGTGCCTCCATAAGCGAAAGATCAATCGCGCCGCCTATCATACAACACGCCACGAGCACCGGATAGGCATGCCGATGTTCTTCCGGATGATCCTTGATATGCTGTAAAACGTCTTGGTGAGTTCTGTCGCTGTTCATGTGCTCTGTGAACCGTAAGGAACTACTACTACGATAACGCCGAAAGAATCGGAGCGCAAGTAGCGGGGTGAGAACTGCACTGCGCCCTCGCAATATCAAACACTTGGGTATATGCTGGAGGTGCGATGGGCAGTCGTTCGCATAAAAGTTTTATCCTATGCAATGAAATTGTCACGAAGAGAATTTTTACAGGGAAGCGCCATGACCGGAGCGATGTTTCTTGCCGAACTGGCCATACCCGCACCTATTCGCGCCCAGCTTGAAAAACTGTTGGGCACGCAAGAGGTTATCAGAGAAACCCTTGACGATATGCTCACCCGCCTGCAGGGGGACGTATACGACAAAAATGAGGAGGAGGTCTGGGCGCACATACAAAAAGGGGATTTTTCCGGCTCTATGAATATCCGGCTTGCCAGCACCAAAAACGAGCTCCGCACGATAAACCTTGCGCCGCTATATGCGGATGCGAACGTTTCATCCGTGGCCATTGCGCACACACATACCGCGGCATTTTATCGGTCAGAAAAAATTCTTCCGGAAACAACTATTCAGCACATAGAAAAACAAAAGAAAAGTGAAGTTCCTCTCATTGTTTCCGCAACGGATATTATTGCGGCCCTTGTTCAAAAGATCACATTAAAAGCAAAACGGCCGGATCGCATCGTCAAAGAATTTCTTCTGGAACCGGCAGGCATGTGGACATACGACGTGGACCCGAATCACCCCAGGATACAACAGCTATTGGTCCTACAGGACCAGCGGGAATCGCCCGCCGCAATGGAGGAAGAAATGCGGTTCATGTCCTCACTTGGCAAAGAATTGGACCAGTGGCAGAAAAAATTCTGCGAAGGAGAAGGCGCCACCAGTGATGATATCCAGAAATTCATACGATGGGGAAAAGATCGCTGGGGCATATCGTTCACGTTCAAAAAATTTTTATAGCACACATACCCGCTTGGTAAAAGCCCTTGTGGATAAACCTTGCCGACGTCGTTCCCCAATCGTGATATGATGTGTGCGGTAAATATACAAATCTAAAAGCACCAGCATGAACCCTATTAAAAAGATATCGCATGTGCACCTCGGGGTGTTAGTGGTTATAATGATAGCGGCCTCCGCGTTTTTGGTCTACAACTTGAAGGCCGATGCCGGAAGCTTGCCGGCCGTACGGCAATGCTACGGAAATAACCCGGCACCCGACCCAAGCACCTTTTCATGCATAACATCGCGATCCGAGGCGGGATACTTTTCTACGAATAATGCTTTGTGTATCGCAGGATCCCTCTGGAGCACCATCTGCAAGGAAGAAGAGCTTGGTCTTAACCCCAACGACGGTCTTGACCTTGCGGAGGAGAGAAACATCAAGCGTGGCGATGGTCAGCGCATTCCGGGAAAACCAAAAGCGTTCTATGTCGCGCGCGGAGAAAACATCTCCATTAAGTGCGCGGCCGGAAATACTGCTTCTGCAAGACGTTGGGTTATCGCCGGATTATCTGAGTTTCGTGCGTTTCAGGGTCTCACAAAAAACTATTCCACCCGGTCTAACCCGCCATTACACCCATCTTTACGAGATGAGTGGATGGGCATGTCCGACATGGTGATAGAGATACTGAATAAAAAGCTATCAGATCCGACCGTCTTGTGCCAATAACCGCTCCGCACCATTGTTCCGAAGCAACCACAAAACACCCGCGCCGGGTGTTTTGTGTATAGGTGCTTTGCTTAAAATGCTTTCGCGCAAAGTTTAGAATATCCCATTACTAAAGAAATACCACCCAATAACGAGTGGTGTTTCTTTAGTAATGGACCTACGGGGAGTCGGACCCCGGCCTCTTCCATGCCATGGAAGCGTAATGCCGTTTTACTATAGGCCCTCAATTTTTTGCTACCACATCATTCCCGATAACCGTCGGGACGCACTACCGTTTTACTATGGGCCCAGAAACGCAAATAGAATGAGTGGATGTGTCAGAATACAACTTCACCATCGTAGCAAAGCCCGAATAAAAATCAATAATAAAAACCGCACATCGGCGGCCCCGTTGTCAGAAGTGCAACCACGCCCCAACCCGGATAATGGTCGCGGCAAGCGAGTTCGTGATGATAAGCCGGTAGATCGCGTTGAAATGATAACTTTCTGAAAGTACGGTAAGCACCGATGATATGGCAAGAAACGCTATCCAGATGACAATGAACGACTCATGAACAAGGCGACGCGGCTCCTCCTTCTGGCGCCTCCGCATCTCCTGCACAAGAACGAAAATACCGAGAACACCGAGATACGGATCGGAGAATGATTCAATGATCTCCGGAAACATGCGGGGAAGTTCCTTTTGCAAAAAGAACACACCGACAACAATGAAAAGATATCCGTATGCGACAGCCGTCATGCTGATATAGAGGATCGTGAACGCATGCGCGTGCAGAAATTTTTTGCCCAGAAGAAGACACGCCCGAAGAACGCCGCCCCGAGAGCGTTTTACAACCAACAGGCGCTCCGGGGCATCCTCTTCCCGGAACACTGCAATTGTTCCCGTCAATGAACCGGCGTCCGCGGACACACGTTCGGCTTCTGTGCCGCCCTCTGCCGAATTGATGCCTTCCGGTTCAACGGATATTCGGTATGTCATATGCCCTCCCTCTTCTCACAAATCCCACGCAGTAGAATAATGCGCTTGCTTGTGGAAAGAAGCTGGGCCTAAGGCAAACCGCTACATTTCGTTAAAAAAGAACGGGTTTTGTGAGTGCTCCGCTCGGCAATTCACAGCATGTCCACTGATTAACCACCCACTTTTAAACAAAAATCCTCTCTTTCCCGAGTGAGAGGACCCATGATCGTCCAAGATGCCGGCTTTTTACGAACTACAGCCGCTCTTTTGCGCCTGTGAGGCAGTAAAAAATGCTGATTTTAGCATGATTTTCCTCTCCTCTCCTTCAGTATAGCAAATGTCCTTGGACAAGCGATACGGCAAGAAATCCATGATGAGTCGGGGCGTACTGACAATAGTTGCCAAAGATGCTAGATTTATATAATAATGTAGTGTTTGGCGGGAACACGGTAAAATATCACAATTTCCTCATATTGTATTGCGCCAAACGTAGCAAAAGGGCCGTTCTACAAAAAACAGTGATCCCTCTTAGAACGGAGACGTGCCAGAGCGGTTGAATGGGCCGCACTCGAAATGCGGTATGCCCGAAAGGGCATCGGAGGTTCGAATCCTCCCGTCTCCGTTTTGGGCGGGATGCCTCTGTGCTCGGCAACGGGTCCGCCCTACTCCACCACTGGGCGCGCCTCAACTGGCGGGCACATACACACATGACACCCACAACCATGTTTCAAAATATCCAGATAGAAAACAGTACGCTTATTGCGTTCGGCGGATTGCTGGCGATTCTTGCCGTCACCCTATGGCTTGCGCTAGACACCAGAAGAAAATGGAATCGCGTATTTGGAAAGAACCGGGCGAACATTCAGGATGGGTTTACGAAAGATGTGCTTCTGCGCTTGGGAAAAATAGAAACCGAGCTTCACATACTTGAGCCCCAGACCGCATTTTTCAACAAGACATCGCGCGCAAGCATCCAGAAGATCGGTTTTAAGCGCTACAACCCGTTCCAAGACACGGGGAGCGATCAGAGTTTTTCGGTAGCACTTCTGGATCATCATAACACCGGCGTCGTCATATCAAGCTTGTACCTGCGAGAGGGCGTTCGCGTATACGCAAAAAAAATAGAGGAGGGAAGGGCCGGACAGGCGCTTTTTAATGAAGAAAAAGAGGTACTTGAAGAAGCGATACAAGAATCATAGCGCCCAACCTCTACTATTATTCCGGCACCAAAAATTGTTTAGAATTTGGAAGTGTGCGGGCATCCCTATGGCAAAGACAAAAGAACAACCGAAAATACTGCGGCCCCCCGTCGTTGTGGTCATGGGGCATGTTGATCATGGGAAAACAAAAATACTTGATTACATCAGAAAAACAAAAGTAGCGGAGGGAGAATCCGGCGGCATCACCCAGCACATCGGAGCATATGAAATAGAACACAACGGAAAAAAGATCACGTTCATAGACACACCGGGGCACGAAGCATTTTCGGCAATGCGCTCGCGCGGAGCCCGGGTCGCCGATATCGCAATTCTCGTAGTGGCGTCCGATGAGGGAGTCAAGCCGCAGACAAAAGAGGCGATAACCATCATAAAGAACGCGAGAATCCCGTTCGTGGTCGCTTTAAATAAAATAGATAAACCGGAAGCGGACCCCCAGCGGGTACGCGCAGAACTTGCGGAGCAAGAGGTGCTCGTTGAAGGATGGGGGGGCGCAGTGCCCATTGTTGAGGTGTCGGCAAAAACGGGAGACCACATAGACGACCTTATTGAGACGATCTTGCTTGTTGCGGAGGTTGAGGAAATAGGCAAGACCGACGGGAACGTGCCATTGGGGGTCGTTATTGAATCACACATGGATCACAAGCGCGGCGCTACCGCAACGCTCCTCCTACGGGAAGGAACTTTTGAGAAAAAAGATGTGCTTCTTATCGGCGGCACTGTTGAAACGATGAAAATATTTGAGAATTTCCGAGGTGAGGCCCTGACGCGGGCGACCGCCTCAATGCCGATCGTTCTTTCTGGGCTTACCTCTGTGCCCGTCATCGGGCAGGAGTTTCGCGCGTTTGCAACGAAAGAAGCGGCCGCCGAACATCGGGAATCACAGGAGAAGCTGGAAGACACAAAGAAGGCCTCGCCCGAAGAGCCCGCAACAGACGGAAGGCCGCTTCTTGCTATCATCCTCAAAACCGACGTATCCGGCTCGCGCGAAGCGCTTGAGGAAATCGTGGTATCCCTCCAATTTCCCGAGGTGGGAAATACGCTTCTGAAAAACGAGGTGGGAGATGTGAATGAATCGGACGTAAAGCTTGCCGCGTCAGCAACACACAGCGCCATTTTCGCCTTCCGCGTCGCAACGCCGCCCGTTATCAAACAGCTTGCCGAAAATACCGGCGTTATCATCATTTCAAAAGATGTCATCTACGAGATCCTCCAGGCGGTAAAAGAACACATGTCGCTTCTCATCCCCCCGGAGGTGCGAAAAACGGAAATAGGCCGCGCAAAGATCCTTGCAATATTCAAATCCTCCATGAGCTCGCGCCAAGTTGTCGGCGGCAAGGTAGAATCCGGGCGCCTGAAGCGCGGGGGGAAGATTGATGTAATGCGAAACAAAGAGATCATCGGAACAGGAAAAATAACCGGACTTCAACAGCAGAAGCACGAGGCGGACGAGGTGATGCCGGGAGCCGAATTCGGATTAATGACCGACTGTCCCGCTCCCATCACCGCGGGAGACACACTAGTAGTGTTCGTTGAGGATGAGATACGAAAAAAACTGTGAGTACCGCGAGGAATGCACAACAAACCAGATGTGCATATTATACATCGCGCGCCGCACCACTCGGCGCGACCCCCCCCTATGAAACGCATTGAGAGTTTGAACCAAACAATCCACGAAGAACTTGCCCGCGTCATTGACCGCGAGCTGGAATTTCCGGAGGGAACCCTCGTCACCATCACGCGCATAGAAACATCTGACGACAAGTACCATGCAAAAGCATTCTTCTCTATCTTGGGAAGCGCCTCGTCAGAAGAAGTCCTGAACATGCTGAACGGCCGGATCCCATTCATCCAAAAAGTTCTTAATCGCCGTCTCCGCATCCGCCCGATACCAAAGATCCGCTTTCTTTTTGACGAAGAGGAAAAACGGCGCGAGACGGTTGAAAAACTCCTCGGCGAACCGGACAGGTCGTCGCATGTGTAATGCTAGCACAGGAACACCATGAAAGCTGACCGCTACCGTGAGGCGTATGCCCTCATAAAAAACTCAAAAAACGTACTCCTTGCAACGCACGAAAGCCCCGATGGCGACGGTATTTCCAGCATGCTTGCTCTCGGCCTCTGGGCGCAGGACCAGAACATGCGCATAACGCTTTACTCCAAAGACCCGCTCCCCCACAACCTGCAATTTCTGCCCGGCGCGGCAAACATCGGGAGCATCATTCCCGAAGGACACTTTGACCTTCTGGTCGGGTTTGATTACGGGGATTTCCGCCGCCTCGGTCTTGACGCATGGATGAAAACACAGCCGCTCCTGAAAATAATTTCTTTTGACCACCATCCGCAAGGAAGGCAATTCGGAAATATTGTTATTCTTGATCCTGCCGCATCCTCCACCGCAGAACTGTTATATAATTTCTTTGCGGTTAACAATCTTCCGGTCGGAGGCCGCATCGCCACCTGTCTCCTCGCGGGCGTTCTTACGGACACTGGAGGATTCCAGCATTCAAATGTGACGCCGGCAACATATCGCGCCGCGTCCCAGCTTACGCTTGCAGGAGTGTCTATCGCCGCGGTCGCCGATCGCTTGTTTATTGGAAGAAGTTTTACAGCACTTCGCGGCTGGGGCGAATCGCTCATGCGCATCACGGTGGATCCTGAAACCGGAGCGGCATTCTCGTATGTGACCGCGGCCGACACCATCCGCCATGGCGTATCGAGAAAACATCTTTCGGAGCTCTCAAGCATCATCAGCAGAATGCCGGATGTGCGTTTCGGCGCGTTCTTATCGGAAGATGCGGAAGCGCCCGGATATATTCGGGGAAGTTTGCGATCCGAGCGCCACACCGGCGTTGATGTCTCACAGATCGCGAAACACTTTGAGGGAGGCGGACATGCGCTTGCCTCGGGCTTCCAAACGAAGGGCTCGCTTGAAAGCGTGGTGTCCCGCCTAAAACAAGCGGCGAAACATTGCTATTGAGACCGTAACCGGTGTAGAGTAACGCATCGGCGTAGTGGTGAAGTAGCTAACACAGGAGTCTGCAAAACTCCCATTCGCGGGTGCAAATCCCGCCTACGCCTCATTAAAGGAACACAAGGCGCCGGGGTAGCGAAATTGGTATACCTGCCCGCCGGTAGGCAGGGCGGGCAGGTATACCTCCTGCTAATAAAAAATGCCGCTGTGGCGAAACTGGTATACGCGCCTGACTTAAGATCAGGTGGGAGAAATCCCGTGTCGGTTCGACTCCGACCGGCGGCACCACGTAGGAAATTATGATATAATAGATTTGTTAACCACACCGCTCAAAACCGCAAAAGAACCCGTTAAAAACATCGGCTCGAACCATATTTTAATTTTGGGGGAAGAAATTTTTTTAATCCTTTTAGATACAAGATAATTATAAAAATAACTGCGGACTTGGCTTGCGTTCCGATATATGTTAGGATAGCAAGCGGTTCGTACCAAACCACAAATCATATGAAAGAAGGAGAACCAAGAATGGAAACGAAAGAGAGTCAGTTTCAGCAGATTGACCGGAAGTCGCCGGATATCATGAGCGCGCTCGCCGAAGCTTCTGTTTACAAGAAGCAGGGTCGTGTGGAAGCTCGTCCGGCTACTGTCGGCGAGGAAATCACGACCACGCTCGAGGGCGGTGCGAAGGAGACGGTGAACAAGGCTGGTGAGGAAGACTGGATCATGACCAACCCCGGCGGAGAGCAGTACATTATCTCCGAGAAGAAGTTTCTCGGCCGCTACGAAGCCACCGACGAGGACGGCGTGTACGCGGCGAAGGGCTACTGTCGCGCGATTCCGAATCCCTTCGGCAAACCGATCGAGATCATGGCTTCGTGGGGTTCGCCCCAGACCGGAGACGAGCGGTGCCTCATCGCCGACACCTGCGACGCAAGCGGCAAGTGCGACGGGGAGCCGTATCTCATCGACGCGGACGCTTTCGCCAAGACCTACAAGCAGGTCGAAGCGCAGGGCTAAGCGACGACTTTCATTCAGCACCACAACATCGAGAGCTTCTCGCAGACAACCACGCGAGAAGCTCTTTTCTTTTTGATTTATCTTAAAATTTTTCATATAATACAGTTGTATTCGCTTTGCGAATTCTTGGATTGAATGCCGCCAAAGAAAAACTTGAAATTGTTAGCGGTGCGGCGGAGCCGCAATTTCGTAATTTCGCGGGGGGATTTTTTCGGAAAAATGCGTTCGAGCTAATTCAAGAATACTGCACTAAACAATTTTTTATGCTCAAGCTCATCATCTTTGACTGGGACGACGTGATCACTCTCGGCTCTACAGACGGCTATTTCAAATGTTACCACGACACGCTGGTTGAATTGGGCGTGCGGCTAGGACCCGAAGAAGAACACAAAAGAATTCTTGCAAAGTGGAGCATGCCGCATCGTGAAGAATTGCGCGAACTGCTGAAAGAGACGCCGGAACTCCTTGATTCGGCATGTACTATATATGAGAAAAAATTATTTGGGGATACGTTCGTAAATGAATTACGCGTAGCCGAAGGAACGACCGCTCTCCTACAAAAACTTCATACTACATACGCTCTTTGCGTAGCAACGGGAATGAACCCAAAACTTCTGAAAAACGTCGTAATGCCAAAGTTTATCATTCCGAACGTTTTCTCGCAGATCATTTCAACGTATGACATTGCGGATACGGACAAACATAAACCCCACCCGCACATGGTGGAAGAAATATTAAAAGCGCATGCCGTTCAACCGGAACAGGCACTATTCGTCGGAGATGCCAAGACAGATGTTATAATGGCCCAGCGCGCTCATGTAACCCCGGTCGTGGTATTAACGGGACACCTCACCAAAAGTGATGCTGAAAAACTCAACGTGAAGTTCATAATTAAAAATATTACCGATCTACCTGCTGTTCTGTCGGAACTCTCTGGCGAGTAAGCATCCATAGCACACCGTGGCACAACCATTTTTTAATGCATCAGCGTGGACAAGGGCCCTGGCGCAACCCGACTGGTATGATATCATCTACCCCGAATTTGAAGCGCTCATAAAAAAATCGGAACACATGCCTGCGGCCGAATATGTAGAACTAAAAAGCGCGGTTTACGGTTTTTTTGAAGAGCGCCTTGCCACAGGAAACGTAGTGCTCGGCACAACCGGAAAAGATTTTGACGCCGAACGAAAACCGATTGACACCATTGTTGTCCACCACACGAAATGCCCGCCGGGCATCACATGGCAACGCCTCAACGCCATGCACCTTCTTCGGTTATATGCAAAATCCTATCACTCCCCTTCCACCGAAAAAAATATCCTAGGAAAACCAGTGTGGTCTGGACATTTTCGGACCGATACCGTGGCAGGCCAGCTTGCCGATAGACAAGTTTTTTATGCCTACCATTGGCTTGTCCGCATGGACGGCTTCGCTGAGCGTCTTCTTGCTGACAGCGAGACGGGTTGGCAGGCGGGAAGCTGGGAAATGAATTGCCGAAGCGTAGCGCTTTGTTTTGATAACGATCTAGAAACATCTACTCCGCCCCCAGCTGCGATTAATGCTATGCAAAAGATCGTCAAAGAACACTATTCGCGCGTTTTGCCAGCACGCATCATCGGACACCGAGAAGTAAACCCGCACACCACATGCCCGGGAGAATTATTTCTTCATGGATGGAAACAAATGCTCATCATGCATAAATAAAAAAACCCCGCCCTTAAAAGGCGGAACATAGGCACAGAGCGTGAAATATCGCTTTGTGATATCGTGGAGCGCGTCACTCACGGCAAAAATCAAAACCCGCCCTTTGGGGGCGGGGTTTTTATGTTACTTTTTCTCTTCTCCCTTGAAACCATCCGAGGTTCTTTGTTTTTCGGCGGCAGACGGGCTGTATGCCCGCTCGGCCTCCTGGTATCGGTCAACGCCAAGCACCTTCATGGCGCTTTCAACGGGCGTGCCCTTTATTTTTGACTGAAGAAGGATCAGCGCCTCAACCGGATCTTTCGCCCTGAACTCTTTTGCGTTCTCATATACTGCGTACATACTCGCAAGAAGCGAGGGATACGTTGAGAACACAAATGTGTATCCGAACGACTGAAGCTCTCGGAGCGTCATGGGGTGCTCTTCCGCGGGCCAGAAAAACGACGGTGACAGGTTGAACGAAAGTCCGAGCGTCGGCATACATGCCTTCATCCCTTCGGCAAATGCTTTAGCGCTTTCCCTGGACGGCGTAGGAAACTCGCACCACACAGAGTCAGCCCCCGCCCTTGCGTAAGCAAGTCCGCGGCGAAGTGCCTCATCAATGTCTCCGCCGACTCGCGGGTCCTTTTTAGCGCCGGCGGCGCTAAACGCGTCGGTGCGCGCGATAACAACACGGCTGTAATCAACGCGATCTCGCGTGTCCAAGGCCGCACGAAGTTTGCCGAGAAATTCCTCCATCGGCAACACTTCTTTGCCGGCAATGTGTCCGCATCGCTTGGGATATTTCTGATCCTCAATGTGAATGCCCGCAACATTGGTTTTTGTAAGCATATCGGTAACCGTGCGAATGACATTATGGGTTGAGCCATAGCCGTCATCAATGTCGGCGACCGCAGGCAGATCGGTCGCTTCAGCAACGTACATCATCGCCTGAAGCATTTCGGTCCCGCCGATAATGCCGTAGTCGGGCCGCCCGCGAAGTGCTGCGGCGGCATATCCTCCGAGATACAAACACTCATGCCCGGCAAGCTTTGCGATCATCGCGTCCATCGCGCTTGAAACACCGAGCGCAAAGACGCCTTTGGACATGAGCGTTCGCAGTTTTGCGCCCCTGCCATTCGTCTGTTCCATGATGTTGTTGTAAAAGAAAACTTTACCTATCGTATACCAAAAATCCACGCCGGTCAAAACAAAAACCCCGATCACTCGGGGGCTCCTTCGGCGGCAGGCCGCTCAAAGAATGGAACAACTCTTTCACATCCGAAAATTAGAATCAACAGCACCGCCACGAACACGCCCATGCCGGCAAGTCCGAAAAGATGAAAAACCTTCGCCGATACAAACGCCACAAAGCCACAGACGGGGAAGGTAAGGATCCACGCCCACACAATGTGGGACACGGTGTTCCACCGCACGAACTTCACTCTTTTGGCAAGACCGACACCGATGATGGATGTGCCGATCGTGTGCGTCGTTGAAAGCGGCACCCCCAACCACGAGGCAAAAATGATGGTGGATGCCGCAGAGGCCTCTGCGGAAAACCCTTGATAGGTCTCAAGCTTCACCATGCGATCTCCCATCGTGCGAATGATGCGCATGCCGCCAAGAGATGTTCCGAGTCCCATAACAACGGCACACAGCAGTACCACCCAGAACGGGACCGCAAAGGTGGTCATGGCCCCGCCCAGAAGAAGCGCCAGGGAGAACGCTCCCATGAACTTCTGGCCATCGTTGGACCCATGGCTGAACGCCATAAAAGCGGCCGAGCATATCTGTATGATCCCGAAGTTCTTCCGACACCAGCTTGCCGGGGAAGAAGAAAACAGGATCTGGACGATCTTTGCGATAAGATAGCCGCCGCATGTTCCCAAGATCGTTGAAAAAAGAAGGCCAATGAGGACCTTAGACCATCCGCCCCACAGAAGGACGCCGGGGCCCACCGCAAGGCCGGCGCCGGAAAGGCCGGCGATAAGTGCATGCGACTCGCTCGTGGGAATGCCGAAGCGCCACGCAAAGACGCTCCATGAGATGATGGCGATCATGGCCGCCGCCACCGTTATGAGGTCAACCGCCTCGGGTCGTATGATTCCCTTGCCAATGGTGGATGCTACCGCGGTGCCCGAAAATGCGCCTGCGGTGTTCAGAAGCGTTGCAAGAATGACGGCGGTGCGTGGAGAAAGGGTTCGCGTTGATACGACAGTTGCGATCGCGTTCGGCGCATCGGTCCACCCGTTTACAAACTCCGCGGCAAGGATCAGCATGAGCACCCCGGCGAGGAGATAGAATTCCACCCTCCCCTCCTATGAGTGCTTCATGAGAATTTGATCGGCTACGTTCGCGCAATCCTCGGCCTTGTCCGTCACGATCTCAAGAAGATTGTAGATGTCAGCCCAGGCAAGATACAACGGCAGGTCTATGGTCTGGGCCCCGAGACGCCCAAAAATGCCGCGCCGCGCCTCTTCTTTGATCTCGTCGCCCATGTTCTCAAGACGGTGGATCTCAATGCAAAGCTCTCGTATCGCATCGGCGTTTTTCCGCGGATGCTTCAGCAGGCGACAGATCTGAACAAGGGCCTTGGTGCCGTCAAGAATGGTCGCGGATAACCGCTGTGCCTCCGGCGTTGACACCTGCAACTCGTACACCGTCGCAAATGCCTTTGACGCCTTATAGATATAGTCCACAACGTCGTCCAGTGCCTGTGTCAACGCGCGAATATCTTCCTTGTCAATGGGCGTGATAAACTCGGTGTTTATCCGCCGCATGACGACATGCGTTATGACATCTGCCTCATGTTCCTTCTCCTTGATGCTCGCGGGGATCGCGGAAATGAGGTGCGCCCCCGACGCGGGCTCACCGGAAGCCGCAGCGTCTAAAAGGCGCTTTAAAAGGTCGGCGGCGGCGTGCACAATGTTCGCATGACTCTCAAAAAGCTCAAAAAACGAGGGTTGCCGCTTCTGCCACGGCCAGACCATACGGCTCCTTTCGAGGTTGGTGGTTAGTGAATACTGTCAATGGACTCGGATACTATAATAGCACATATATGATAAAAATCAAGTGCCCGTGTTGATTTGTGGCCAAAAATCATGTAGTATGGCGTCATCGCACCCATGGCTCAATTGGGTCTAAAGCAATGGGATTGCTTTTAGACGGGCTTCTCCAGGTTATGTACTCCTCTTTTTGCACCCATAGCTCAGTTGGTAGAGCAGCTCCCTCTTAAGGAGATTGTCGCAGGTTCGAATCCTGCTGGGTGCAAAAAGAGGAGTACTGCAATAGGGGCCCTGGAAGAGAGGGCTCCCTCTTTCAGCCAGTGGCTGATCCGCCTCCGGCGGAAAGGAGATTGTCACTGGATCGCTGCCCAATAGGCAGGAATCCTGCTGGGCGCGCAAAAATCATTTTTATAATAAATACCAACATCTATGAAACACCAAGAAAGGTTTGCCAACTCAAAAGATACATTTAAAGACATACAAAAGTTTCATGAGCTTTTCGTGTTATTGCAATCGGGCGGACTCGGCGAGTAATACTAAGTTGCCCATGAAGAGGTAGCGAGGCTGGCACCTTCCAGCCCCTAAAAGACATTCGGCGATGGGCGTACGCTCAAATACATATGGAAAATTTTGAGAAGGAATACGATAAGCTTGCTCCGCAAAAAATGCGCGCATCGCGCTTGATGGCAGAGTCGGACGATACCGCTGCCCCACCTTCTGATGCCGGAGCTGCTGCTGCCGAAAAAAATTATTCTGTCTCTTCAGAATTCCAAGAATATGTAAGGGGTCATCCCCCAATACAAAGGGTGTTTTCGCCTGAAAATGAGCTGGCAAAAATACGGCGACTACCGAAAAACGAACAACGAGCGGCCCTCATCACCTTCAAAGAATTGCTGGCACGACAGCGGACCGCGTGGGCCGCGTGTCGCGTGTTTATTGAAAAGAGCATTGAGGCAAATAATGGCATTCCCAAAAAGGAGCTCTTGAATTTGGCAAGGCGGTTTGGAGACCAATACGGTTTTACGAACGAACAGCGAAAAACAGCCGAGCGCCTTATTGATGGTTACTATAAGTACCGATACCGGGCGCTCCAGATGAGACGGCGGTTCCCCGATGACAAAAAGCTCATAAAAAAAATACTAGGAATGGACCCTGAAGAGATCGGGCAAGTAGACATTACGGTCGGACCGATGACCATAGATCTTACAGTAGGCGGGGCTAGTATGAAAAAAATATATGAAAAGACGGGGGGCGCACAGGTGTCAGGATTTCAGTATGGAGGATTTGCGTGGCATACGGCCGGCAGAAATCCAATATTTTATACCGTCATAAATCAGGACCAAGAAACAAGAGGGGCATTTGACGATCTCACTGGCGAGGAAACCAGAAGACACGAGCATGAACACCAAAAAAATGAACTTTTTAGAAGCGTGTTTAAGCAAGAAGCTCAACGGGAGGGAACATGGGGCGCGCTTCAACTTGATTTAAAATTTTTAAAATATTATGATGAGAGCGATCCCGACATTACAAAGGCGTTGTTTGAATCATACATGCGCGCTGAAATGACTAACGCTCTTGACTCTGCAAAGGACGAAATAACCGCCACTCTTACTACGATGAGCGTTTCTGCGCTACAATATAGGTTGGATGATCTTTTTTTTGGAGAACATGGGCCGTGCGATTACCTCGGACCCATGCGTGAGTGGGGTACAAAAGAAAAGAATGGCACATATCGAGACCTCGTAGAAAAAATACTGGTCAAAGAATACCGCGCCATCATTGAAAAAGCTGTCGCGTCATATGGCGAGCTCATAAAAACACGAGCGTACACTTTCCAGGAAGCAACCGCACTTTTGACCGATAAGCCGCTTCCAGAATGGCCAAAGGCCTTACAAAGATTTTTGGAACAAAAAAATGTGAGATGATGTGCCACCTTCTAAAAACGGCTTTTGCCAGTTCTGATGCGCTACGGAAGATGTCGCTACCAGCGCCCGCCACGCACCGGGAATGTGTTCGCGCATGGGCTCAAGAATGCCGAACTGCCTGATCTCCAGTTTTTTTCAAGCTCCACGGGATCCCGCAGAAGATGAATGAGTTCTTTTCGCTCTTGGGAAGTTTTTCCGCCCACTCCCGCGCGTGTTCTGCTACTAATGGACATGCGGTATCATGCCAGCGTTCAGTCACGGCATGTTTTGCCACATCAAAAAAATTTTCCACCGACACAAGGTCAGAAGAAAGTTCCGGCCACCCGTCGCTTTGTATGGACGCCTCAAGACGGGCGCGGATCTCGCGCCCGAATTTCACGTACCCCGGAAGCCCTTCGCCGTCGCGAAGCACATCCATGCGGTTTGCCCTGTCGGGCGAAAAATGTTCGCCAAATCGCAGAGTAGCCATGCTAATTAATATACAACGACCATGAGCTTGTTTTGATTGATGCCGCTCGCCGACTGATCCCAGTCGGCGAGCGCTTGATAAAGAAGATTCTGGTCATACCGAAACCCATTACCAAATCGGGTTCCCGGCTCATTCGTGATGAATGTATTATCGCGATCGTCGTACCCTTTGACAAGAACTGTATGATACACGGGCCCTGGCGACATAAAATACTGGTTCCGCAATTCACGACCGGCAAGCGGCAAAATGACCGCGCGATACCGCAATATCTCTTTTTTTACATCCTCCGGCGACCTCACGGGTTTCACTACAGCAACGACCCCATAGCGATCCGTAAGCGTTTCGGCGATCTCTCGGGCACCAATATCTTTGTGGTATCCGAAGCGGGAAAGTTCATATCGCATGAGAAAAAGCATCTCGTCTCGAGCGCGCGCGGGGAGAATGGGAGACAGGGTCTCGGCGCGCACAAATGCTGCCGCCATGACGATAATCGCCTCCTCGCAAAAATCCTGCCAGGGCTGGGCCCAATTCCCGAAAGGCGCCTGCGAGGTAAACGGAACCAAAAGTGAAAACGCATCGGGAAGCGTTGCCGGACCCTCCGACACCTCCCGCCACGAGAGATCGCGCATAGCAGGCACTCGTACCGGTTCTCTCATTGCTCCAAAACCCGATGCACCAAGGGCGCTCCAGCCGATAAAGACAACTAAAAAAATAGCTAGCTCTCCCGCGACGAATACTGCCCCTAACGCAATTATTTTTACCATTCTCATTTTTTTCGCGAAGTCCCGTGGAACTTGTGGTGTATATCTCGCAAGCTCCGGTCCGTGATGTGAGTATAAATTTGGGTCGTTGTAATATTTGCATGTCCCAAGAGGGCCTGTACCGAGCGAAGATCCGCCCCATTTCGTAAAAGATCCGTTGCGAAAGAGTGCCGAAGCTTATGGGGTGTCACTTCTTTCGTAATGCCTGCCGCAATGGCGTGTTTTTTTATCATTCGCTGTACCGAGCGCGGGGTAAGCCGCGTCGGGTCCTTTTTATCCTGCGCCCGCACGGAGACAAACATCGCCTCGTCCACATCGTCGCGCTTTTTCAGATACTCCGTCAGCGCCGTCTTTGCGGCATCCGACAGAAACACCACGCGTATCTTATCACCCTTTCCCTTCACTGAAAACTCGTCGCGCGAAAGATTGACCGACATGCGGTTAAGGGCGCAAAGCTCCGAGACGCGAAGTCCCGTGGAAAAAAAAAGTTCAAGCATTGCTCTGTCGCGAAGTCCCGAAAGTGTTGTCGCACCGGAAACCCGAAGAAGCCGTTCAAGCTCGTCTCCCTCAAGAAAGCTCACTTCATGGGAGGGCATTTTTCCAAGCTCAATTTTTTCCGCGGCAAGCGTTTTTACATCGCGCCGGGAAAGAAATTTTAAAAAATTCCGAAGCGCTATTAAGTGATAGGCCTGGGTCTGTTTTTTTAATGCGGCACCCCCCTCTCCCGCGCCCCGGTTCAGATGCAGACGGTATTTTCGGACAACCTCGTCCGTTATATCCGCGGGATTTCGCGCGCCCGAAAATGTCAAAAACCGAAGAAGGTATCTGTCGTAATTTTCTATGGTTTTCAGCGCACGGCCCTTCTCTATTTCAAGATACTCAAGGTATTCTTTTTGTAACTCTTGGAGTGTCATACCGTCAGTATATCACGAACGTCGCACAATATCATCAGGGCTCTTCCCGTCGTAAATCATAGGTTTTGTAAGGGTTTTTGCATGAAAAGACCCACCGCCCTTGCATGGCAAAGCGTTTTTTGCTATAATCGCCATGATGTTAAACACAAAACAGAAATCTAAAATCATTGAGAAGCATCGGTCGCATGCGACCGATTCCGGGTCCGCCGAGATACAGATAGCGATATTGTCGGAAGAAATACGGCGACTCGCGTTGCATCTCAAAAAACACGCGAAAGACAACCATTCGCGACGCGGTCTTTTGGGCATGGTGGCGCGCCGGCGCAAACTTCTGGACTACCTTGCCCGCACGAACGCCAGAAAATACAACAATCTTGTCAAGAAGCTGGGACTCAAAAAGTAAATTTCTCTCTCGTCTTCATGGCAACTTACAACAATACCGTTGTAAGTTGTTTCTTCTAAATACAGCATCACATCTATGAGCGTTATAAAACACAAAAGCCAGCGCGTCGCCGTTTTCATGGACGTGCAAAACATGTATCACTCGGCGAAAAATCTATTTCATGCCCGTGTGAACTTTAAAGAGATCCTCAAGGCAGCCGTTGCCGGCCGCCAGCTTATCCGAGCGATAGCGTACGTCATTAAAACAGAATCCGGAGAAGAAAAGAATTTTTTTGAGGCGCTCACCAGCATGGGCGTTGAGACCAAGGTAAAAGACCTCCAAATATTCGCGGGCGGCACCAAAAAGGCCGACTGGGATGTCGGCATGGCGATTGACGCGATATTCCTCGCTGAAAAAGTTGATGCCATCGTGCTCGTCACCGGAGACGGCGATTTCGTCCCCTTGGTAGAATACCTAAAAGGTGGAAGGGCACAGGCAGAGGTCATTGCGTTCGGGCGTTCCGCGTCACAGCGCCTCAAAGAGGCGGCCGACGACTTCATTGACCTGGGAGAAGATCCGCGGTACTTGTTAAAGGCCCGAAGAGCGCAGGAATAAAGGTTCATTAACTACAACGGTCGCAAGACACCCATGAAGCGCTGTGCGCTCCCCGGGTCCTTTCGGCCTTAATTTAGAACCTCGCCTTCAGACATCGAGACTACCTGTATACGCTAGTCTTTCGTCTGTGGGTGAGGGATCTCGCAAGAAAAAATGAAAAAGGAATCATACTCCCTTGAGATTGGTCATGACAAGTTCACGGTGGAAATAACACCGCTGGCAGAACAAGCCCATGGCCGGGTACTCGTCAGATATGGAGACACGATGGTGCTCGCGACCGTCGTCATGGCAAAAAAACCCCGCGAAGGCGGTACATATTTTCCGTTAATGGTTGACTATGAGGAAAAGTTTTACGCGGCAGGAAAGATCCTTGGCTCGCGCTTTATCAAGCGCGAAACCCGCCCGTCGGAAGAGGCGGTGCTTGTCGGGCGTTTCATTGACCGCTCTATCCGCCCCCGCTTTAACCTTCGCATCAGAAACGACGTGCAGGTCATTGTAACGGTCCTTTCCATTGATGAAAAAAATGATCCCGATGTCGCCTCACTTCTGGCCGCATCTCTTGCCCTGTCGCTCTCGCACATTCCATGGGCGGGTCCCGTTGCGGGTGTTCGGGTAGGAAAAATTGACGGAAAGCTTGTCGTCAACCCGACGTTTGAAGACAGAAAAAATTCCCTGGTTGACTGTATCGTCTCCGGGACCGAATCAAAAATAAACATGATAGAGGCGGGCGCACAGGAAATACCCGAGGCCGAATTGGTAGGGGCGCTAGAACTTGCGCACACGGAGATAAAACGGATCATCCAATTCCAAAAACCTATCATTGCGGCTCACGGCGCAAAAAAAGCTCAACTCATTCTTGCAGAAGTTCCGGCCGACCTTGGCAAATCCTTAAAAAAGCACTTCCGGGAGCGCCTGGAGCATGCCCTGTTTGAGCGCGATAAAACGATCCGGCAAGAAAAAGTAGACGGCCTGAAAGAAGAGTGGATGACATTCGCAAAACAAGAGCACGGCGACATTTTTTCAAGCGCCGATGCCGACTATATATTTGAAGAAGAGGTGAACGATATCGTTCACAAAAAATTGCTTGAAAAAGGCGAGCGTCCCGATGGACGAAAACACGACGAGTTGCGCGAGCTTTCCGCGGAGGTCGGCCTCCTGCCGCGCGTGCACGGCTCCGCACTTTTTGTCCGCGGCCAAACACAGGCGCTTTCCGCATTAACGCTCGGAGCGCCCGGAGAAGAACAGCTTATTGAGGGCATGGAGGTCCGCACCAAACGACGCTTTATGCATCACTATAACTTCCCGCCGTACTCCGTAGGAGAGGTTCGCCCCATGCGTGGCCCCGGACGCCGCGAGATAGGCCATGGTGCGCTTGCCGAACGATCACTTGCCCCCATCATCCCTTCTAAAGACGAGTTTCCGTATACTATCCGCCTTGTATCAGAGATCCTTTCGTCAAACGGCTCGTCATCCATGGCCTCCGTTTGCGGCTCGGTACTTGCCCTTATGGACGCCGGAGTCCCGATAAAAAAACCGGCGGCGGGTATCGCCATGGGGCTCATGATGAACGGAGACGACTACAAAGTACTGACTGACATTCAAGGGCCGGAAGATCACCACGGCGATATGGATTTTAAAGCGGCCGGCACGAAAGACGGTATTACTGGCATTCAAATGGATGTAAAAATAGAGGGCGTTACGATTGATATCATCCGCGACACGCTCGCACAGGCGCGCGAAGCCCGCATGAAGATACTTGAGTGCATGCTTCAAACCCTTCCAGCTCCGCGGCCGGAACTCTCGCCCCTTGCTCCCCGTGTTGTTATCATCAAAATAAATCCGGAGAAGATCGGAGCGCTCATCGGCCCCGGCGGCAAGATCATCAACGGCCTTATAGAGCTCTACGGCGTCACTATAGACATTGATGATGACGGCTCGGTGTTCGTCACATCAACCGATGCTGAAATGATGGAGCGCGCGGTCGCCGATATCAAAAAGATCACCAAGGAGATAAAACCGGGCGAACTACTTGAGGGACGCGTAAGCAGGATTTTCGGGTTCGGCGCAATGGTTGAGGTCGCCCCCAAACAGGATGGACTCATTCATATATCGGAACTTGCCCCGTGGAGAGTGGACCGCGTAGAAGACATAGTAAACCTCGGAGACGCGGTACAGGTCATCGTAAAGGACATTGACGACCAGGGACGGGTGAATCTTTCGCTAAAGGATGTCCCGGGAAGATACTCGCCGGAAGACATTCAGCGAGGAAAAACGCTTGCCGCAGAACGGCAATCCCGTCCGCCCCGCTCTCCCCGCCGATTCTAGCAAGCATAAGCCCGCCCTCCGGCGGGTTTTTGTTTTCTCGGCATTGTTCCGAAGTATTGGATTTTTAAGCAAATTCGCTTAAAATCAAGGGGTGCGGTTAGGCTCAGTAAACGCATGCCCATATGGACCCGCTTACCAACCACAAGCCCGAAGAGACCAAGACAGATCCCCAGAAACATGAGGCGACTTTGCGTACGATGAAAACGGACGTGGCAACGTTCATACAAAAGGAAAGGCCCTCTCTTATCAGCATGGTCTCGCGACAAGAAGACGCGCCGCTCCTGGAGCGAAAGACGGCCGCGCGTCCCAGCGCCCTGTCGCTCCTTGCAACGTTTCTCATTATTGCGATCTTCGGCATGCTTGGATACACGGGCTACTTGTATTATCAGGCAACACGGGTCATCGTTGAACCGGGCCCGGGAACCACAAAATTCTTTTCTACCGATAAAAAGGTTTCACATACGGTACAGCAAGATCGCGCGTCCCTCCTAAAAGTGCTTCAGGAGGAATCAACCGAGCGCGAACGCGATGGGCTCGTCAAAGAGCTTTCGCTCTCGCTTGAAAGTGCTGTTATCACACGAACACTTACCCCGCATCAATTTTTTTCGCTTCTTGCCATAAAAACTCCAAAGGGATTTCTGGATGAACTTGACGTAGAGTTCCTTCCGTTCCTGTTTTATACGAAAGGAGAAACGTACTTCGGTGCGGTGGCGCGCGCAAAAAACACCGATGCCGCTTTCGCAAAACTTCTTGAATGGGAGGTCTCCATCCAAAAAGACCTAAAGCCCCTTCTCTTCAACAGAGAAGCAGAGGTGACCATACCGCTTTTTGAAGACAAGACGTATAAGAATGTCCACTACCGCTTTGTACAACTTTCCAACGAGACCGACTTTGGCATCGGGTATTTCGTGTTCCCCACAAAATCGTTCGTTATCATCGGAACATCCGAGGAAGAGCTTCGGGTCGTGATAAACCGGCTTTTTGAGGCGTAATAGTCATATAACTACACACCGGGCGGCATGCGATGCGTATCGCCCCGCACCCCCTCCCCGTGTCTACTCTTATTATGGATCAGTCAACACTTTCAGAATTAAAAAAGAAGTTGCTTGCCGAAAAAGCGCTCCTGGAGGCAGAGCTTTCATCGTTTGCCAAAAAAGACCCGGAAAGTAGAACCGACTGGGAAACACCGACCCCCGATGTTGGACAAGGAGAGGAGAGTGTTCCGCCGGACGATCTTGCCGATAAATTTGAGGAGTATGAAAACCTGGTCTCGCGCGAGCAACCCCTTGAGACACGACTAAACGAGGTAACGAGAGCTCTTTCCCGCATAGAAGAGGGCGGGTACGGCACATGCCGGGTCTGCAAAAAACCCATCCCGCAGGAACGGCTTGAGGCAAACCCTGCGGCAATGACTGATATGGAGCATGCGGAATAAGCTCTGCCATCACTTGGAATATCAAAACCGCACGGAAAACCGTGCGGCGCTTTTTTATGCTTTGTCTTTGTTTACTTTTTTCTTAACCACAACACAAAATCTATATATCCAACACCAACGAGAGCCGCGATCGCCCCTGCCACAATAACGATAAAAATGTTGTGGGCTAGAATGCCCGCCCCCACCAGAACCAACCACAACCCCGTCTCAATCGTCTTGAAGTAGTTCTTCGGAAGAAGGTTCGGCTTCCTTACAAAGATCACGAGAACAGCAACCATGAGCACAAGGGCCACCCGCGCAACATCCATATAAAACGGACCCTGACCAATAGATAGGGCAATAAGGAGAAAAATGAAGCCCCAGAAAAACAGAAAAAGATTGTCAAGAAGCATGTGCTTTCTCCGCTCTGTTTGGTGTTCCACACTGTATCATGCCACACAGCGCGTGTCAACCCTTCACGCCTTTTTGACATGTATTGCGGCCATCTGCTACGAATACGCCATGATAAAGCTTCTCTCGGCGCAAGTCGTAGGGCTTGACGCAAAACCGATAGACATTGAGGTTGACATATCCCCCGGACTGCATATTTTTTCTATTGTCGGCCTTGCCGACAAAGAAATTCAGGAGTCACGCGAGCGCGTGGGGTCCGCCATCCGCCACATCGGTGCGCGTCCGCCCCACAAAAAATCACAGCGCGTCATCATCAATCTGTCGCCCGCCGATCTTAAAAAAGAAGGGCCGGCATTTGACCTACCCATCGCATTGGGTTTTCTTTTGTCATCGGAGCAGGCGCGCTTTGATCCTGCAGAAAAAATGTTCGTGGGAGAATTGGGTCTTGATGGCGCGATCAAAAAAGTATCGGGAGTACTGCCCATCACAATCCTTGCCCGCGCGCTTGGCGTGCGAGAGCTCTATATCCCTAAGGGCAACGGCGAAGAGGCGTCGCTGGTGGACGGCGTCACCATTTTTGAGACCGCCTCGCTTTCGGAACTTCTTGACGTGCTTGAGGGAAGAACTGTGTACGAGCCGGTCCGCCCGCACGCTACCATGCGCGCCGAGAACACTCCTGCAGAAACGGACTTCTCGCATATTCGCGGACAAGAAACGGCAAAACGCGCAGCTCTTATTGCCGCTGCCGGGAACCATAATATGTTCATGGAGGGGCCGCCTGGCACCGGCAAAACGCTTCTTGCAAAAACACTTGCGACCATACTGCCTGCGATGGCGGATGAGGAGGTCATTGAGGTCACAAAAATATACAGCGTTGCGGGAGAGCTGAAAGAAAAAGGACGCCCCGTGACATCGCGGCCGTTTCGCGCGCCACACCACTCCGCCTCTCCCGTTTCTATCACGGGCGGGGGGTCCACCATCCGCCCGGGAGAAATTACGATGGCCCACCGAGGGGTACTATTCCTGGACGAGCTTCCCGAATTCCAGCGCTCGGTGCTGGAGGCGCTCCGCCAGCCGTTGGAAAACCGCGAGATCACCGTTGCAAGAGCCCAGGGAGCGGCGACGTTTCCCGCCGACTTCATGCTGGTTGCCGCAATGAACCCATGCCCATGCGGAAATTACGGAAACACCAAAAAAGAGTGTGTGTGCGCCCCGGGAGCCATCTCAAAATACCGAAGAAAAATTTCCGGTCCTCTTTTGGATAGAATTGACCTATGCATTAACGTACCGAATGTGGAGTACGAAAAATTGGAAGAACCGGCAACAACCGGCGAAACATCAGCGGACATCCGCGCGCGTGTTGAGGCGGCCCGAACCGTTCAGCGTACCCGATTTTCTGGCGAACGGATACAAACCAATAGCCAGATGTCCACCGCGCTCATAAAAAAATATTGCCCGCTCTCAGAATCCTCAAAAGTCCTCCTTGAGACCGCCTACAACCAGTATGGATTTTCCCCGCGCGCATACTTTCGCATTATTAAAGTCGCCCGCACCATCGCCGATCTTGCCGGAGCCCGCGCGATAGAAGACCCGCACGTCCTTGAAGCACTGCAGTATCGGCCAAAAGCAGAGGTGTAATGAGATAAGAAGCGCGGCATGCGCTTTAGGATACACATAAAAATAAGGGCCCCTTCGGGCTTTATTTTTTAACTGCAATCTTACATCCTACAGCTTACACCTATACTAGAACGGATTTTTCGCGCCGCGAATTTCAAAATGAACGTGACATCCCGTTGAATTTCCTGTTGAACCGACAAGCGCTATGGTCATTCCTTGTGGGACCTTATTGCCGGACGCGACGAAGATCTCCTTGAGATGCCCATAGAGCGTTTGCGTGCCGTTGGAGTGGGCAATGACAACGTATTTTCCATATCCACCGTTCCATCCGGTTGATTTTGCGATAAGAACGGTGCCGGCAGCGGAGGCCGCGACCGGTGTTCCGCAAGAGATAGCAAGGTCAACGCCATTGGACCCGTGAAGTCCGTGAGGATTTGCCTTGGTCGCACGAGCGTTCCGTCCACCTATGATAGGACGCATATAATACCCGCTTATTTCAAGAGGGCCCGCATATTTTTTGGTCGTCACCGACGCCGGAATCGTCTTCGGCACTACGGGCGGAGGAAGTTCACCGTCCGGAATAATAATGGTGGTGCCGCTCTGAAGCGTTGTGCCCGGCGCGAGCCCGTTAAAGGCCAGAATGTCTCCCGCATCCCCACCGAACCGTTTTGCTATCGCCTCTATGGCGTCCCCCTTTTTCACCTCGTACTGAATGCCCGAGACGGGAAGAATGATGAGGATGTCGCCCGGTTTGATGGCGCTCGGACGCGCAATGTCGTTTGCCCACAGAAGCGTGTTGAGGGTGATGCCAAATGAACTCGCAATACCTGATGCCGTATCTCCGGGTTTTACCGTATATACATAGATCTGGTCAGTAACGATCCCTCCCTGCATAACGCCGATGGGATTTGCCGCACCCATGAGCGCGTTCTCATCAGTAAAAGCAAGCTCTCCGGAGGCAACGCCGACTGTTGCTGTATAGTCAACCGCCCGAGGAATCGGATAAATAACCGGGTCTGCGGATGCGGCCTGCGTCCCGCTTATAACGGCAGCCATTGATATGATCTCGGTGCTCTCGTCCCCAATAAAAAAATTGAGGACTGAGGAGAAGAATCCCGCATGGGCCTGAGCCGGAGTCCCCAAAATCAGTGAAAAAAGGCAGAAAAGCACATAAAAAACAAACAGCTTCCTTTGGAAAAGAAGCGTCAACGCTAGTGTTTTTGAGTTTTTCCCCTGGCCGCCTCCTTCTACAGGCAATCGCTCCCGGTCTTGGGGGGTAGTAAAATGGCTAATATGTCTTATGCGTCCGGGGCCTAAAACCATGCTTTTCTAAAAAAGCATCAATTTAAGCCATTTTTTCGGAATTACCGTCAGGAAACCGAACACCCTCCCATTGTACAGAATCCCAAATTTGGAAGGCAAGGGCCTTGTCCACACCCCGTGGGCAACCGAACGAACAATAAAAAAACGCTCAGCCGCAAAACAAAACAGGGGTACGCCGTGTTAGCGCCCTCACACAATGACAATGCGCTGAATATTTTGGCGCCTTGAGTTTTTACCGGTGAACCGTAAGATAGAAAGGCCGTGAACCACATTCTTGAGGGTCTAAATGAACAACAGCAGAAGGCGGTGCTCACAGCCAAGGGCCCCGTTTTAATATTTGCCGGCGCCGGCTCCGGAAAGACAAAGTGCCTTACCCATCGCATCGCCCACCTTATCGCAACCGGTGTACCACCCGAACGGATATTGGCCGTAACATTCACCAATAAGGCCGCAAGCGAGATGAAAGAGCGTGTCGGCACACTACTGAGCGCCGCAAGCAACGGGCAAAAGCCCCGCACACCGTATGCCATGAACCGGATGCCGTGGATAGGAACGTTTCATTCGTTTTGCGTATTCATTCTCCGCGAAGAGGCGCCCAAGATCGGCTTTACAAAGTACTTTTCCATTTTTGACGATGATGACAGCATTTCGCTTATCAAAGAACTTCTCAAAGAGATGAATATAAGCTCAAAGCAATTTCCCGCCGCCATGATGCGAAACGCCATCTCGGGCTTAAAAAATGAGCTTATCTCGCCGGATACCTACGACGGCAAGAACTCGCCTGACCCATTCCCAAAAACACTCTGGCGCCTTTATGAGCGTTATCAAAAAGGGCTTGCCGACGCGAATGCGTTTGATTTTGACGACCTCATCATGAAGACCGTTCTCTTGTTTCGCGAACACCCGGCAACGCTTCTTCGCTGGCAAGAACAGTTCCAATACATTCATATTGACGAGTTTCAAGACACAAATGCCTCCCAATACGAGCTCTCGCGGCTTCTTGCGGGCCTCCACAAAAATATTTTTGTCATCGGAGACGACGCCCAATCAATTTACTCGTGGCGCGGCGCCGATTTCCGTAATATTCTCAACTTTGAAAAGGACTGGCCGGGAGCAACCACTATTCTTCTGGAAGAGAATTACCGATCCACCCAGCCGATCCTGAACGCCGCAAATCACGTGATAGCGCATAACACCCGCCAGAAAAAAAAGTGGCTCTCCACACAAAAGGCCGGAGGCGAAAACCCGCACGCGGTCATTGTGCCGAACGAACGGCATGAGGCGGAGTACATCGCGGAACACATACATGAACGCGCAAAACGGGGCGAAGAGCTGTCGCAATTCGTGGTGCTCTACCGCACCAACGCCCAGTCGCGCGCGATAGAAGAACAACTTATTGAACGCGGCCTGCCGTACAAAATCGTGGGCGGCGTGAAATTTTACGAACGAAAAGAGGTCAGAGACCTTCTCGGGTATCTGCGTCTTTCGGTAAATCCCCAAGACCTTGCAAGCATCAAGCGCATCATCAACGTGCCCGCGCGCGGCATCGGAAAAATGACCTTGTTAAAATACATGAGTCATCCCGTAACCGAGACCGGCGCGCGTGATACTGCGCACATGAGCATCTCCGAAAGAAGGCGCGTAGAACAATTTGAGAGAGTGGTGCGAGACATGCGAGAGGCATCACTGCAAAAAATTCCGTCACGCCTCATAGAATTTCTTATCAACCGCATCAACTATGAGCAGTACCTTGAGGACTCCATGATGGACGCGGAAAACCGCATTGAAAATATTAAGGAGTTCGCGGGACTTGCAAAAAAATACGATGAGCTGCCGCTCCCTGCGGGTCTCGTAAAACTTTTGGAAGATGTAGCGCTCCTTGCCGACGCCGACGCAGTAGACGAGCGGGCGGGCGCGGTGCACCTCATGACGGTGCACGCCGCAAAGGGGCTTGAGTTCCCCGTGGTCTTCATTGCGGGGCTTGAAGAGGGCGTTTTCCCCCATTCTAAAGCCCTTTTTGACCAATCAGCGCTTGAGGAGGAGCGACGGCTTTTCTACGTCGGCATCACACGCGCAAAAGAATTGCTCTATCTCCTCTGCGCACACCGCCGGCTCTTGTGGGGCGAGACGTCAATAAATCCTCCGTCGCGTTTTCTGAAAGAGATTCCGGACGAATTTCTTCAGCATGAGGACTATGTGGGAGAGTACGGCAACTCGTACGCCGACGAAAAAAGCAGTGATGAAAACGAGAATATTCTTATAGAGTAGCGGCGGGCGCTCCGAACAGCGCAGAAACACATCTTCGCGCGTATTGCGTATGCGTATGAAAAACGAACATAAAAAAACCCCCACCGCGCACGACATTCACCCCAACAAGCTCATGGGGCAGCATTTTTTGGTTTCAAAAACGGTATTAGAAAAAATTCTTATGGCCGCAGAACTTTCAAAGAACGATACGGTGCTAGAGGTCGGCCCCGGACTCGGCGCGCTTACGCTTGAACTTTCGCGGCGGACGGAGCGCGTTATCGCCGTTGAAAAGGACCGCACGCTTGCGGCCGCTCTTAAAAAAATATTGGCAGAACACGGGCGCACAAACGTATCTGTCGTAGAAAAAGATCTTCTCCGCATACCGGTGAACGAGTTGGTCCGTGGCCCATATAAAATAGTCGCGAACCTTCCATACTACCTTACCTCGCGTTTTTTACGGATGTTCCTTGCAGACACCGTGGCGCGACCAGAAGAGATCGTGGTGGTGATACAGCGCGAAGTCGCGGAACGCGTCGTCGCGCAACCGCCGGAAATGGGACTCTTGTCGCTTTCTGTCCAGACATTCGGAACACCGCAGATCATCTCGTTCATACCGGCAGACGCTTTTTCTCCGCCGCCAAAAGTAGAATCGGCGATCCTGCGAATAACCGACATTTCTCCACGTTTTTTCCTTGCGCACGCGCTGGATGAAAAAAAGTTTTTCTCGCTGGCACGCACCGCATTCCAGCAAAAAAGAAAAATGCTGGCAAACTCACTTGCGCTCCTGTGCGAAGGAAAGGCGGCCGCCGAAAAAATTCTCGCCGCCGCACACATTCCAGGGGGAGCGCGCCCGCAAGAACTATCGCTTGATGACTGGGCGCGGCTTTGCACGGCGTTGCCCGCATCCCATCAGCCCCAATCCGCCCCCTGATGCCTACCATCTCCATGTGCCAACACAAACCCCGCCCGTAAAAGGCGGGGTTTACTTTATTTCACATGACGCGTTTCCCAATATCACAAAACGATATTTCATGCTCTGTACATACAGCCCGCCTTTTACGGGCGGGGTTTCGCACAAAAAAGCATCAACCGCATCCGCATATGCCGGTACCGAGCGGGTTCGTGAATTGATCCCATACGGCGTTTGGATAGGCCGCACAAATCAAGTTAAGGCACCCATCCGGGATGTCACAAGCGGCAGAAAACGGTCCGCAATCCTCAACAAACACGACGCTAACCCCAACGTACTTCCAGCCACAGTTGCAACAATACACCCAGCCATTGAAACCATAGACGGGGTACATGGGGTTAAGGTCCTTGTAACAATCCGGTTTTGTGTTCCAGGACGGCGTCCAGTCGTTTGATGCCATCGCGACCTCGGGAACTGCAAGCACATATTTTAAGCCGTCAAGAATATCGGCGATTAATGAGCCGCTCTCTTTCTTGTAGATTAGCCGTTGTGCCCCAGGAAGAACAATATCACTGACACCAACCGCCCCACCCTCCAGTGCCGCACGCTCCCTTTTAACGATCTCGGGTAAAAGCTCGTTCAGACCGCGTTCCAAAGACGCAACATCGTTTTCGTCAACAGCTCCTCGGGAACGGGCAAATCCGAAGATTCTGTTCAATGTTTTGTACACCTCCGCGTCCGTATTGAGAGGACTCCGCTCCGAATCTGCCACATATCCTTCAGAAACCATAAGATTTTCAACCTTTTTTAACCCTTCGCGATACGCGGGAGGCCAAAGCCGGTCAAAAACCTCGGCTTCACTAAGCCGAGTCCCGGGCTTGGTTGCAAAATATTCCATAAATAAGCTTCCCTTTTGCCTATCTACTATGCGAAACACTATCGGCGCGATATCGGCAATCTTTGGTGTCTCGTATATTGGCTCCGGGGCTGTTTCCCCTTGAATACGCGTAGTTGCCTTTGGCATACTTTTTCCACCATCACCAGCAAACACGAGACCTTTTTGCTGTTCAATCTGGCTTAGCACCGCCGAACCACCACCCTCACCGCCCCCAACCAGAGAAGTCGCCCCCCTTGGCCCCGCACTACCGTTGTCAGATACAAAAAAGAGGTTCCCAAGAACAACAAGGGCAAAAACAGCAAGTAGAGCAAAAAATGCTATCAATCGTTTCTTTGTCATAGTGCTTTCATTATACAGTTCTTTAAAATATTTGAAACAGCGCGCTGTCCAAAGACGGTTTTTTGCCATCCGCCCACAACCCCCCGTTATCCACAGGATTGTAACGGGTCTTGCACAGGGAAAGAGTATAATAAAGAAGTGAAATCCGTGGCGACCCTACTGAAAAGATCAATATACGCAAGGGCCACCCTTGCCCTTTTTGCCATTACCGCTGTGGGAGGCGCTGTGTTCCTCCTGCTTTTACCAACACCAGAAGAGCGGCTTCAGAAAGCGCTGGAAGAAAAGGTGGTCTTGAGCGATGAGGAAAAAAAATTGGTGTCAGCACGACTGGAAGAACTAAGCGGAGATGCCGATAGCGACGGCCTAAAGGACTGGGAAGAACTGATATACAAGACCGACAAGGACAATCCGGACACAGACGGCGACGGGGCTAAAGACGGGGAAGAGGTTCGTGCTGGAAGGAACCCGCTTAAAACAGGACCGAACGACGACATTCTTGGAACACTTTCGGACGAAACCGCCAAAGAATCAGCCGATGCTGCGCGTCCGATCTCAAACAAAATTGCAGATATTCTGTTGCAAGACCAGGCGTTTGCGGCGGCCCTCACCAATGGCCCCGAATCACTCACTGACGAAGACGTTGCCCGACTCGCAGAGCGTGTGTATGCGGCGCGCCCTAATATCGGCGAATCCGTGGACAGCGCCGCCCTGTGGCATCCGATAAAAATCATTACCGACAACTCACCGCTTGCGATAAAAAATTACTTCAACGCCCTGGGAGCAATCCTTATCAAATACCTGTCCGGCCCTGCCGAAGAGGATTCGCTTGCGATCATTGAGCGCGCGCTAGCAAAAAACAACCTTGCAGAACTTTACGCGCTCAACTCAAAGGTGGAACTTCTTGACCGAAGCATCGCCGCATTACAAAACGTTCCCACCCCTTCTTCGCTCGTTGATTTTCAAAAAAAAGAACTGTTGCTTTTTGCGAAAACAAAAAATGAGCTGGCAGCACTTGCGAAAGCCGAGGAAGACCCGGCCGTCATGATATTTCTTGTCCCAGAGGTCCTAAAGTTAAAAAAGGAGGCAGGCAACTTCCATCGCGAGCTGATAGCGTGGCTTGCCGGACGATCAATAATGTTCAGCAATGAGGAGGGCGGGGTCTTCTTCAATAAAGAACAGGGATAAATGTCTATTTTTTCAAAAAAAACTTCACCAATTATTTCGTCTCTTATCCTCGGGGCGTTCGTCCTGGGCCTTTTGTTCCCGTTGTCCATTCCCCGCGAGACACAAGCGTCTGTCCCACAACATTGCAGCTTAGTAGATGACCTTTGCACCAAAGAGGTGTCCGCGCGCCTTTCTTCTCTAAGCTGGGACGCCCTTATTGGTTCCATTTTCTCCTGGGACGCGCTTTCAACTATGGCAGCAAAGGCCTTTATCAAGATCCTGCGCGAAATCGTTATAACATATATCAGAACAGGGAGGTTTCAGAAACCCACGTTTGTGCTCAACTACATGCTTGATCCGCAGATGATGGCGGAAAACGCGGCGCGAATATTTTTATCAGACCTCACTGGACTCAATTTTTGTTCAAACGTGGGAGATGTAAGCAGAAATCTTTCTTTTTCGCTCAACCTCTCCCTTTCGCTGGAATGCTCACTTGCAAATAAAAATGATTTCAATCGGATACTGACCGACTACATCCGCCGTCCGGAAACCGTCACTCCACGGGACTATTACTTATGGCTTCAGAGAGAGAATGATTACACTCACTCCGTCATTACCGCCGAATCAAAAAAACTTGAGGCCGAAGCCCGGGCGCTCATCGGTCGCGCCGCGGAAACCATAACGGGCGATGGCTTTCTTGGCATCCGCGACCCCGCAACGGGCAAGGTAAAAACACCGGGTGAGATCGTCGCGGAACCCCTACGCCAGACGATCGCCTCGGACTATCGCGGCGTGGACATTGCCGATGAACTGTCTGATGCGGTGGCGGCCGTAATAAACGTCATTTTTTCAACAGTACTGGAGAAAATAATCAATGGAGCTACATCGCTCATTTAACCCCACAATGAACGCTTCCTGCAAAACACACTTGCAAAGACCGTTGTGTTACAGAAAACAGCATCCTCGGATCTTGTCTGATCTCTGCTCACACCAAAGAATGTAGTCATCGTTTACTCGCATCGCATGTTTACAACCTGCCTTACAACGCAAAAATTTGTCGCAACCGCTCTTCTTCTGTCGGTTGCGCTTGGCGTCTTCCAGCCGCTTTCAGCGTTCGCAGAACCGGTAGGAGTTGAGTTTGGCGGTTCCGATCCGGGGGTCTCTGCAACCACCGATTATACCGCCCTCCAAAAGGATTCGGGGAACTGGAAAGCAAGCGAGATAAGCGCAAGCGCCAAAACCGGCCAAGGACAGAACTATAACACCTCCTGCTGGGGCGTCCTCTATGCGTTTGTGTGTGGTGGCATGTTACTGGTAGAGGCAATACTGGATTCGCTTGGGTGGATTCTCACCAGTATCGCCGAATACCTTTTCTTCTATGCAATTGAGGTAAACTTTTCTTCTTTTGACCAGTCCGCGAAGGATTTTACCCAAATAGGCGTTCTTGGTTGGCGAGTTACGCGGGATGTGGCAAACATGTTCTTTGTGTTTATTCTGCTGTGGATCGCGCTTGCAACGATATTCAACTTCGGGCAATACACCGCCAAACAAACACTTCCGAAACTTATTATCGCGGCCCTCTTGATTAATTTCAGCTTGCCCATTGCCTCAATTGTCATCACAGGAACCAACTATCTTGCCGGCATATTCATTGCAGACCTTCAAAGGCAGGGCGGTCCGCGCGATATCATCTCAAAAATGGGCCTGGACGGTGACCGGATCACAAAACAGGTCGGTACCACACGCCCGCCCGGCGGGGGAGGAGACACCAGTCAGCAAAAAGTTGACGCCGCCCTCCTAAAAACAGAAACCTATGTGGACTCAAACGGAAACACCGTCACGGTTGACGCAACAGGGTGCCAGGCTCAGGCGCCCGCTAGCGACCCAGCAAACTTTATGAAAAGAATGAAGGCGTGCGCAGCCGTAGATCTTACTATCCGCGAAAACTTATCGGCGGTGTATAATGCCCAAAATGGGGCAGGAACGGTTGGCGCGATCGGCCAGCGCGTTATGGTTAAAATGATCGCCTACCCCATTGCAACCTTCGTCCTTTTCGCAGGAGCAATCTTTCTTATGATCCGGCTCGTTTCCCTTACGTTCATCATCATCCTTGCCCCAATGGCATTCCTTTTTATGGTGCTTCCTTCTACCCAGCAATACTACAGCCAGTGGTGGGATCGGCTCGTCAAATGGTCGTTTTTCTTCCCGGCTTTTTCCTTCTTTTTCTGGCTATCGCTCAAGGTGCTTGGCCTCATTACCCAGACCACCGATGTTGGCATCGGACCCCAGGTTGCTCAATTGATAATCGGCGCCATGATGATGATAGCGTCGTTGACAGTCGCGCAACAAATGGGCATCTCTGCCGCAGGCACCGTTAATGGGTGGGGCAGGAGAATGGCATACGGTTCCGGAAGATGGGCACGCAGAACGTCATACCGAAAGACCGTCGGCTCAAAGCCAGTCCAGGCGGGACTAGAAAAAGTGCGAAGTGCCGCGGTAAGTGCAGGAGCTCCAATGTGGGTAAGAAGAAACCTTGCAAAGGTCACCGCCGAGTCCGAGCGTCTGGGCAAGATCTCAACCGAGAAGAAGTATGGATATCTCAAGAACCTCAAACCGGAAGATCGCGGCAAGGAACTCAACTTTGCCAAGAAGGCCGATATGGAGGTGTTCAATAAGATGAGCGCACGAGACCAGCAAGAGGCGGTGAACGGCCTTACCGCAGAAAAACAGGTGCAGGCATTCCACTCTGCACAGGCCCACGGCATGGGCAACCTCATTCTCAACGCAACGAACAACCCCGAGGTCATCGTGAACATTGAAAAGCCGGGCCTGCAAAATGCCAACCCCGTTGAATTTAGGAAACAAATAGTGAAGGAGGTTCAGCAAATGGCAAATGCAAATAAACTCGGAGATATATCACCCGAGTTCATTCGGAGCGAGCACTTCACGAACTGGATGGCGAGCGCAAAACAAGAAGAGATAGAGCAACTCTTCAAATCATCAGAAAAAGACGTGCGAAATGCTTTTGCAGATACGATTCAAAGCACCTATGACCAGGCACAAGAAATGGGAGCGGCCGCGGCCGCTATGGCGCCAGTCGCTGATCGTGACCGAATATTTGACCAGGCATTCCAGCGCGATCTTGGTACCCGCATGTCTGCGGAGGTCAACCAATACCTTACGACATCTCCACACTTCCAGACGGTTATGATGGGAGGTGCGCCCGTACTAAAACAGCGACGAACCGCCGATGAGGAACTACTAAGATTAATCAGAGCGGGAGGGCCCGCCGCCGCAGGTGGCACAACCCCCGCCACACCAGCAGCCCCGGCCGCGCCCCCCGCCGGCACTCCCCCGGGTGGCACACCGTAATAATGAGAGATCCGTTTTTCCGCGCGTGAGATAATACAAAAAGAGACACCATGGAACCCGTAGACACAAAAAAAATTCAAGATGAGGCGGTTCAGCGCTTCAACACCCTGCCCCAGGATGTAAAAGACGCAATGATGAGCGTTTCTACAAGTGAGATCATTTACGAAACGGGGCGGAAGTTCGGGCTGAACATAGAAAAAACAGGGCTCCTTGCAAAACAGGTTGGCTTTGTCATGCTCGGCATGCTTCCTGCCCGCGATTTTATCCGCGACATGATAAAAATCCTTGGCGTAGACCCGAAGACCGCACAAGGCCTTGCCGCCGACATCAATCACCGGATATTCCTCCCCATTCGCGAGAATCTGAAAAAGATCCATGGCGTCGCGTTCAACGAAGATGTCTCGCGACAACCACAAGACATGCCTCAAAAACCTCTTGACGCGCCACAAGCGTCCGTGACGCCCCACACACCGCACACACAAGAGGCGTCAACCTTGAGGCCCGTCTCTGCTTCCCACGCCCCCGCCGCACCAGAAGCGATCCTTCCGAAACCGGAGACGCAACCCGCTCCGACTACCCAGCAATTCCAAGCGCCCCCTCCTCAAAAGATCGGAGAAGCAAAATCTGGGCTGGCGCAACCACCGATTGCACCGAAACCGCCCGCATTAAGTTCCCTCCAAAAAGATATTGAAAGAGTTCTTGCGCCACTGGAAGATGCCCGGCCGACCATTCGCGTTCCGGCGCCCGAACGACCCGAAGAAGCGCCGCCCATCCACGCGGTCCCCGCTCAACAAAGAACATCGGCATCACCCCAACCGGATAAAGTCGCGTTCCCACAATCAAGCACCACCCAGACAACTCCGAAACCCTTATTTTCTTCCTCGCCCGCCATCTTCCCTTCAGCAACAGAAAAACAGAAAGAGCCGGTAATCACAAAACCGGAAGAGCGGGCAATCGCTGCTCCTTCGCTGCCCCCCCCAACCGGAGAGGCGCCAAAGATCAAACAGCCCATCGCAAGCGCCCTCTCGCAGGTCTTACAGCCAAAGGCGGAAGGCGCGTTGCATGACCGCATTAAGGACCGGAGCAGCTATAAAGCAGACCCGTATCGTGAACCGGTAGAATAGGGGTTGGCCGCAAGACGCCATCACAAAAAATTCCGCTGGGTACGCTTTTGTACCCGGTACCCAAAATGACATTTTTCTTTTTGTGTCCTTTTGGGTGCCACGCACCGCCGAGCAGCAGGGGCACCCGTTCCGGCTTGTTTTTGCTTACGAAATGGACTCTCCCCACTATTTAGCCGCACCACAAGCGCCAGACGGATAAGAGAACATCATGCAACAATACCAGGTACCACAATTCATTATGATAGAAGACAAGATCATCGGCCCGCTTACCCTAAAGCAGTTCTTCTATCTGTTGGGAGGGGGCGGCGCTCTTATCATTGCCTATGCGTTCCTAAATTTCATTTTTTTCGTGATCGTCGGAATTCCCATAGGCGCGCTCACCGCCGCGATGGCATTCCTCAAAATACAAGAGCGCCCCTTTCCACAGATGATCGTAAATGTCATCAACTTCTACACAAAGCCCCGCTTATATGTATGGAAAAACCTGCCACCGGCAAAAAAGAAGCGGGAAAGCGCGCAGGTGCCGGTAACAGCAATCCCTCGCATGAGCGAGAGCAAATTGTCGGAGCTTGCCTGGTCGCTTGATATTCACGAAAAAGTTAAACGAGAAGAATAGTACCTTCCATGCCCCTTCCAAAACAGGAACAATCGGTGAAAGCAAAATCCGCGCAAGCAGCGCAGGACTTTTTAGCCGTTGATACCATTCGCGACGGCATCATAACCCTTAAAAACGGGGGCCTGCGAAAGATCCTTATGACTTCGTCGCTTAATTTCGCGCTAAAGTCCGCCGATGAGCAGGATGCTATTATTTTTCAATATCAGAACTTCATCAACGCCGTTGATTTCTCGCTTCAATTCGTCGTACAGTCCCGAAAACTGAATATCACCCCGTACCTTCAAATACTCAAGGAGCGGGAAAAAGAGGAGGCGAACGACTTATTAAAGGTGCAAATATCGGAATATCGCGAGTTCATACGCTCGTTCGTAGAACTTTCAAACGTAGTATCAAAGGCCTTCTATATCGTCATTCCGTTCAACCCCACACTGATGTCTGGCAAAGGAGGTCTTTTTGGCGGCATGGGAGGGAAAAAACGGACAGAAGAGGAAAATTTTCTTGAGTACAAAACACAGATAGACCAGCGGGTGGATGCGGTGTCGCTCGGTCTTATCCGCTTCGGCATACGAACAGCGCCGCTTAACACGGAGGAGCTTATTGAACTCTTCTATGGACTCTACAATCCGGGAGAGTTGGGTAAAGAGAAACCGATATCGCAGGAAACCGTCGCGAATCTTGAGAGTGCGCAGGATGCCCTGCGGTAACGACCTTGGCAGTAGTGCCTGAAGAACAACTATGGGACTTTTTTCCACCTTATTTAAAAAAGAAGAAAAACTGGAAGAAGATATTCTTTCAGTATTTCCACAGGAAATCTATCGCTCGGGCGAGCTTTCGCTTATAGACGTCATATCGCCCGCGGCCCTTGAGATCAATCCGAGCTTCATACGCCTCGGAGAAAAATTTGCACGCACTATTTTCGTCTTCTCCTACCCGCGCTATCTTCACACAAATTGGTTCTCCCCCATCATTAATCTGGACATTGTATTTGACATCTCTATCTTCGTCCACCCCGTAGACACGGCCGACATGCTCCGCCAGTTGAGAAAACAGGTTGCCCGCGTTGAGTCACAGATACGGACCCGCGAGGACAAGGGGTTCGTGCGGGACCCCATTCTTGATACGGCCCTTCGCGATCTTGAAGACCTTCGCGACAAGTTGCAGCAAGCGACCGAAAAGCTCTTTAACTTCGGGCTCTACCTTACCGTGTTCGGAGATAATGAGGAAGAGCTGAACAAGAACGAAAGCCATATAAAATCTATCTTGGAGGCAAAGATTGTCTACTCAAAACCGGCCCTGTTCCAGCAGGCGGAAGGGTTTAATGCGACCCTTCCGATAAACGATGATCAGCTTTTAATACATAACTATCTTAACTCTTCCCCCGTCTCCAGCACCTTTCCATTCGTTTCTTTTGACCTCACGTCAAACAAGGGGATCCTCTACGGCATCAATCGACACAATAACAGCTTGATCCTTTTTGACCGTTTTTCTTTGCAAAACGCGAATTCGGTAATGTTTGCCGTATCGGGCGCTGGAAAATCATATATGATGAAGCTGGAGATATTGCGCTCACTCATGTTCGGCATTGATGTCATTGTTATAGACCCCGAACGTGAATACGAGTTCCTGTCGCAGGCGGTGGGGGGCGCATATTTCAACATTTCCCTCACATCTACCCACCACATTAATCCTTTTGACCTCCCTCCCGCGCGCGAAGACGAGTCCCCCGCAGATGTCCTTCGCTCCACAATCGTCAACCTCATCGGCCTTTTCCGGATCATGCTGGGGGGGCTCACCCCCGAAGAGGACTCTATTCTTGACCGCGCAATCACCGAAACGTATGCCTCGCGTGACATCAATCCGGAATCGGATTTTTCACGGATACGAGCGCCGCTTCTTTCCGACCTTGCGCTGGTGCTTGCAAGCACCGAGGGCGGTGAAGGCCTGGCGACGCGTCTAAAAAAGTATACCGAGGGAACCTGGGCGGGTTTTTTGAACCAGCCGTCAAACCTTGATATGCGAAATCGCCTCGTGGTGTTCAGCGTCCGCGACATGGAAGAAGAGCTGCGGCCGGTCGCCATGTACATCATTCTTCACTTTGTCTGGAACACCATCCGGGCACAGCTCAAAAAACGGCTTTTGGTGGTTGACGAGGCCTGGTGGCTTATGCGCCACGAAGACGGGGCGTCGTTCCTCTATGGCATCGCGAAGCGCGCGCGAAAATATTATCTGGGGCTTGCGACCATCACCCAAGACGTTGCGGACTTCATGACGTCGCCTTACGGCAAACCGATCGTGACAAACTCTTCAATGCAAATATTGTTGAAGCAGTCCCCAGCGACGATCGCGTCGGTTGTAGAAACGTTCAACCTGACCGAGGAAGAAAAGTTTCTTCTGCTTGAGTCAGACGTCGGAGAGGGTATTTTTTTCGCAGGCCTCAAGCATGTTGCGGTCAAAGTCGTCGGATCATACACCGAGGACCAGATCATTACATCGGACCCGTCACAGTTATTGCTTATTAAAAAGGCAAAAGAGGAGTTTCAAAATCAGAATCAGGCGCCTGGCCGATAGTTCGCGGCCAGATCGGGCAGTGATACTTGCTAATACCACACATTAGTATGGAAGACACGGTAAACGCAATTGAAGAAGCGCGCGCACGACGACTTGCATGGGAGCAGGCCGAGGATGCGCGCATCGCCGAGGAAGAAGAGGAGAACGAAGATGCTGACGCGGAAGACGACACTGATGAGGAGCTTGACCGTGATGAAGCAGATGAGAGCCCGTCTTTCGGCGTGGCGGACCGCTCAAGAAAGGGGCCGCGAATTAGCTTTGTGGAGGGAACTCTCCTGCTGTTAGCAGCGCTCGCGATAGATGCGGCACAATTTCTCCTTGCGCTGGTGGTTGTTGGGGTTGTGTTCAATGGTATAATAGACATAGCGGCCTGGCTTGCTTTTTACCTCTTTTTTAAAGCAAAGGGCTTGTCCTTCGGCCTCTCGTTCAAGAACATGCTAAAGGGCGGAGCCGGAGGGATCATGAAAAATCCGCTCGCCATATCAACATTTGCCGCCATGATAGAATTCATCCCATTTATTGGCTCCCTTCCCGCATGGACCCTGGCGATCGTGCTTTCTCTCGGGGTTGAGTATGCCCAGTGGCTTGCATCAAAAGCACTGGGGAAAAAACTTCTATCTCTTCTGGAAGGGAAAAAATCCGTCGCAACCGCAGCTAATTAATACATGCGCACCATGGGACAAAAAATGGCGTTCGCCTATATGGTTCTAGTATCCGTCGGCCTTCTCACCATCCTGCTCTGGGGGTCTGTTGTGCGCGCCGCCACAGCGCCAGAGTTTGACATAACCATAACCCCGAGCCAGGTCGTAACCCCGAACACGTCCGTAATATTTCAGGTTGTTCCAAAAAACTTTTTTTCTGCGTCAACAACATTTTCCTGGTTCGTAGGGACAAAATCCTCGCCCGCCCTCTCCGGTGTCGGCAAATCATCTTATACCTTCAAGACGACTGGCTTTCTCGGCGCCTTCCCAATAACGGTGCGCGTCGCCCCTGAAGGACTTGCCTTAGGGGAACGCGTTTCGGGAGTTATTGTCATGCCAGACGACACTATTACTGACGGCCCCGCCATTCCCGGGGGGGGGCTGGATTTCGGCTCCGTGAAATCAAACTTCACCATAACCGCCGTTCCGCAAAATCCGCATGCTGGGGAATCGGTTGAGTTATCTATTGAGACATTTGCGTTTGATTCACGCTCCGCTCGTTTCACCTGGCGTGTGGACGGAAAAACACAAAAGGACGCATCCGGCCTCGGCAAGACGGATTATTCGTTTGTCGCGGGCGCGGCGGGGACCACACACTCTGTGCGCGTTGATGTGGTAACACCGGAAGGGATCGCCAACTCAAAAACCCTCACAGTGCCCGTGGTAGACCTTGCGTTTTACTGGTGGTCAAACACCAGCATTCCCCTGTGGTACAAGGGGAAGGCGCTCCCCACAAAGGGATCGTCTGTCAGCGTTATGGCTCTTACCAATGGACAGCCAATCAGCGCATACAACTGGAGCATAAATAATAATCCGTCTTTCAAAAGCACCTTGCGCGTATTCACCTATGTTCCACAGCTAACCGGCCTTAGGGATAACATATCTCTTGAGATCTTGAATAGTGCAAAAAACCTTAAAAAAGAGCGGGGGGTGACCATCGTCCCGACAGAAATGGCCGTTCATATATATGCAACGGGCCCGCTAGAAGGGACTGTGTTCACCGAGGCGCTCTCTGCTTTCACCGGGAGCTCACATTCTTCATATGACCTCATTGCAGAACCGTTTTTCTTTATAGAGGGCTCGCCAAAGGACCTCGCGTATGTGTGGACAGTTGGAGACAAAACGGTCACAGAGGAAACAGACAGAGAAAAAAAGCGTGTGTTAACAGTGAAAACGGAGGACCCGACAAGCGGCCCCGTGATCGCTTCGGTGAGAGTGGAGTCCACAAGCCCTCGAAGTGCGCCGATTACAGTGCCCTTTTCAATAGGTGTCCGTAACTAGCCAATATCTTTATGAAGGCATTCATTTCTGTCCTCTTATTCCTCATTCTCATCATATCACCCCTGTCTTCGCTGGCGGTAGAGGTGGTCGTGGGCGGAAACACAAGTGGGTTTAGCACGCCCCCCGGCACCATCGGATCATGTAACTACTCTGATCCTACAAGTTATTTTGATTGTCTATACAAATTCCTTTTCCTTATGGTGGGTCTGTCGGCATTCGGCGCCATTGTCTATGGAGGAACGCAGTATGTTTTTGCCGCCGGCAATCCGTCACAGATCGGAACCGCTAAACAATGGATCTATAATGGTATTTTTGGTCTTCTTCTTGCTGGAGCGTCCTACCTGATACTTAATACCATAAACTCGGACCTCGTAAAATCGTTCAACCTTAATTTGAGCAACTATTAGCATTATGGAAAAAAAATGGCTTCTTATTCTTTCCGCTCTCCTTGTCCTTCTTATTATCGGAGGCCTGTTCTTTTTCTTTTTTTCCGGAAAAAGCAATCCACTAAACGATGCCGGCGATGATGGGAGCATCGGCCTTCTTCGCTTCCTGGGACTTTCTGGAAACAAGGACATAGACACCGACGGCAGTCCACCCCCCTCCCCCACACCGGGGCCTGGCACAACCCCCGATGGACCCGGTGACGGCACCGGACAAAAAGAGGCGCGCCTCATACAAATCACCACGAAGGGCGTTATCGGCCCTGCGCTTACTAAAGACGGAGCCGGGATCTCATACTATGTCCGCGCGGGCGGCAACCTGGAAGAGATGGCGCTGGACGGAAAAAATGTCCGCATTGTTTCTCCCCTCACCATCCTCGGCATGTTTGATGTGTTGTGGAGCCCGACACGAACCAAAAGCGTCCTTTCCTACGCCGATGATGATCTGGCAAAACGCTTCATATCAGAACCAGGAGGAGGATCTCCCGTGGTGTTCCTTCCGCAGGCGCTCACGGCGACCGCGTGGTCTCCGGACGGTACGTCTTTGGCATATTTTCTCCCGCAAGGAACAGCAAACACCAATCTCGTTGTTGCCTCGCATGACGGCAAAAACCCAAAGGTGGTCTACTCCACACCAATTCCTGACCTTACCCTCTTTTGGCCAACAAAAACGACCATTCTCCTTCCTTCGCGTCCATCGGGGATCGCTCCGGGCGTCCTGTTTAGCTTTAACACAAACACCAAGGCCGCAACCGTTGTCTTGGATTCTGCATACGGCCTGACCATCCTCCCGTCTCCAAAAGGAACCGCCATGCTGTATGCCGTCACAAATGACCGAGGGCGCGACCCCTCACTATTTCTTGCAAACATAACGGGAGAGAGCGCAACGAAGGTCTCGGTCACAACCCTTCCGGAAAAATGTGTGTTTACGACAAATGAGTTCTTTGCGTATTGCGCTATTCCAAAAAACATCGCCTCTTTCTCTATTCTGCCCGATGACTGGTACATGGGCGTGGGCTTTTTTGAGGACCGACTTATCAAAATAGACACCAAAACGCTTGCAACGGAAACGGTTTTTGACGAGCGGTCGTTTGATATGACAAATATGTTCCTTTCGTCAGACGAACAACACCTCTTTTTCCAGGACAAACACGACAACACGCTCTGGCGGCTTCGCATCGTGCCCTGATCGTGACACATAACAATACCCCGCGAGCGCGGGGTATTGTTATGGATAGGGTTTTATGACAACGGTCCGCTCCGGATCTTGCCCGACCGACTCGGTCGTAATATCGGGGTATTCCGCAAGCGCCATGTGTACGACCAGCCGTTCGTGCGGCCGCATGGCTCGCATTTTTATTTCTTTTCTGTACAAACGAACCTTTTTTGCAATGGTCTTCACTTCTTCTTTCAGCTCGTCGGCTTGTGCCGCGCGGTATCCGTTGATATCAAGAAAAAAACGGGGTACGGCCTCCATTTCCTTTGCTAAAAGTTTTTTCACAATATGCTCAAGCGCTATCAGATTCTGTCCGCGCTCCCCGATAAGAAGACGGGCGTCGGCGGTCGCAATAGCAACAGTGGATGCGTCCGAACGCGCCGACTCCGTGATGGTGACATCACCCTCAACGCCGAGGCGCGCGAGTACATCCTTGGTTTTTTCTTTGACTTTTTCCATGCCTTTATGTGGAGATGCCATCGCGCCGAGGCGAACACCGGCTACTTTCCCGCGCCGCTCGTCACGGGCACGCGAATCGGCAAGTATTTGTCTATAATTATCTGCTGAACTATAGCAAATACATTCAGTGTTGTCCAGTAGAGCGGGAGGGCCGCGGGAAGCGAAAAGGACCATATGGTAATAACGGCCGGAAGAAAATATTTCATTTGCACGGCCATAATGTGAGAAATATCCTTTTGTGCTCCACCGCCCACGGCACCCGGCTGAGGCATGAGGTGGGCCTGAATGAGCTGTGTGGCTCCCGCCAGAAGGCCGAGAACATAGCTCTTTTGCGCAAGGTCAACAATGCCGAACGAAAGCGTGTTGATCTGGCCGGGGTCGCTGATAAAGTAGTATAACAGTCCGGGGCTGACCGCGCCGATGTGCCGAAAAAATACTTGGTACAGTGCTATGAGGAACGGCAATTGCAAAAGAAGCGGAAGACACCCCGTAAGCGGGTTTGCCTTGTGTTCGCTATAGAGCCCCATCATCTGCCGTGCTTGTTCTTCTTTATTATCTTTGTGTTTTTCCTGAATCTCTTTGATCTTTGGCTGGAGAGCGGTCATGATCTTCTGCGCTTTCATGGCTTTGTAGGTCAGCGGCAGCGTTATCAAGCGTATGAGAAGGGTAAGTAGAACGATAGAAAGACCAAGGTCATGCGGGGGGACACCATTATATATAACGATAAGCCCGTTAAAAATTGGGCGGTAAAATATTTCGTTATAGAAAAGCGCTAATATGTTCATATGTTTTTGCTATACTATGTAACGGGATCAAATCCGCCGGGAAAAAGAGGGTTACATCGCAGAACCCTCAAAAACCCTGCCCAGAGGCCTCGCGCGACCCCGCGTGCTCGTACCGCCTCGGCTGTATATGCGGAACAGCTAGGATGATACCGGCACCGACCGCCAAGCACGGATAGCACGCCGTGATCCGGGGATATGGTTCTCTGATATAAAAAAATGAGAAAAAGAGCCGTGTGTTTCATGTGTGTTAGTGAATACTATGTACGAATACCTCAAATTCCTGGTACAGCTTTTTTGCCATCACTCTTCCCGCTCTTTCGTCCATTGATACTATGATGTCGGCAGTGGGATGCCCTTTGTACTGTTTTCTAAACCACTCCATCGTTCTTCGTTTTAGGCGATTTCGTATGACGCTTTTTTTGCTTACTGACTTCGGGACCATAACGGCAAGCCGCAGGCCGCCCACCCCATCTCTTTTTCGTATGTAGAACTTCCCCGCGCAGAAATCTACCCGCCGAATCGGGTGAGGTTTTTTGCCGACACCCTGGCGCCGCGAGAAAAACTCTTGTATATCCGCCCGGGTAAATCGTTGATTGGAAGAAAGGGCCATATGAAGATTAAGGTAAAGAAAAGACGCCTCTACAAGGCGATCCTTTTCCTCCCTTTTTGGCGGCGTCTCTGCAATACTCTTCGTCCGCCAGAACTTGCCATGCGCTTACGAAACCCGTGTGTTTTTCTCCTTTTTCTCTTCTTTGGTTGGTATGTTATTGACATATACACATAGTATAAGCACTTCGTCTATTTTTTCAACCACGTCTGCGGCAAGCGAAATACGGGTTTTGTAGTCATTCTTGCCATTTCTTTTTCTGTTTTGCTTCTCTCCAAAATTCTTTCTTTTTTTTCCTTTATGTGCTGCAAGCTCGCTCTCTGGGCCTCCTATTTAAAACGACATGATACGAGTGGCCAGTGTCGCTTTTGTTTTTCCTTTGTTTTTCACCTTTTTCTTTTTCCCTGCTGTCACACAATACTATGCCCTATATTTCTTTTTTGTAAACTTCTTTTCCTATTCCAGTTCTGCAACGATACATATGCACATGATTTTCACACCTTATGCAGTTGCCCCTGTTTTGTAGAAGAACGCTAACAAGAATATAATACATCTCGTAGTGGCACCACACATTAAAAATTTTTTTATTCTCCCGTCTTTTTTTGAATTCAACTATGCCGGCGGAATATCAACTCATCCATCACCATGCCTGAACTCAACACATTGTGGCAATCGGTCCTCGGAGAACTTGAGGCGTCCATACCCCGAGCCAGCTTCATCACATGGTTCAAAGACACCAATATTTCAGATATGAAAGAGGGGTGTGTTACCGTTTCGGTCCCCAATGGGTTTGCTAAAGAGTGGATACAAAATAAATATCACAAACAAGTTCTTCGGTTTCTTCGAATCCTCTCTCATGAGATAAAAGATGTTGCATACGTTATAGGCGCCCCCACTACCTCCGGCGCGTATTTACAGGCGAAGGCACAAAAAAAGCGGCCTCTTTTCGTGCCCAAGGAATCGGATCAGCTTGATTTTAAGGAACTCAATGTAAACCCGGACACCAACCTTAATCCTCGTTATACATTTGATACCTTTATCGTCGGCTCTTTTAATGAACTTGCTCACGCGGCGGCACGCTCAGTGGTAAAAAACCTTGGTAGGGACTTTAACCCTCTTTTTATCCATGGAAAGGTTGGCGTCGGCAAGACCCACCTCATTCAGGCAGTTGGCAATGCGGTAGTAAAAGAAAGCCCTCACGCAAAAGTAAAATATATTTCGTCAGAAAAGTTCATGGGAGAAATACTGGAGGCATTGCGTCGGCAAGATATGAACTCTCTGAAAGATAAATACCGGAACATAGATCTTCTTATTATGGATGACATCCAGTTCATTGCAAGAACAGAAAAGATGCAGGAGGAATTTTTCCATACTTTTAACGCCCTCTATGAGAAAAATAAGCAGATCATCATATCATCGGACCGGCCGCCTGCGGCGATCGCAACATTGGAAGATCGCCTTCGTTCGCGATTTGAAGGCGGCATGATGGCGGACATCGGAGAGCCCGACTACGAGACCCGCCTGACAATACTTCGCTTAAAGTGCGATGAAAAGAAGATCGCTATGGCCCAGGATATCCTTGAATACATAGCGGCACAAATTAAGAATAACATCCGCGAACTGGAGGGCGCATTAAATAGGGTTATTTTGACGAGCCAAATGAGTCCCGTTCCTCCAACAATAGATGATGTAAAAAACATCATCCAACAGATCATTTATTCGCCAAAGAAATTCACATCACCTAAAAAAGTTATTAAAGCGGTCGCTGATTTTTATGAGTTGAGTGAACGGGAACTTATTAACCGCTCACGAAAAAAGGAAGTTGTTCGCCCGCGACAGATGGCAATGTACCTTCTCCGGGAAGAGTTAAAATGCTCATTCCCATTCATCGGAGAAAAGATGGGAAAAAAGGACCATACTACCGCCATACACGCATACAAAAAGATTAGTGGAGATCTTAAGCGCGATGCCGATCTGGAAAGTGAAATGCGTGTTATCAAGGAACGAATGTATATAGCGTGATCCTGTGTATAATCTCTGTATCGCGGCGTACACAAAAGCTGAATAGTTCCATGCATAATCTCTTGGTGGCGGTATAAGAAAAAAGTAATAGTAAAAATAATTTTTTTCTGTTCCGTTTGTGCACACGTTCTCTTATTAGATACCAGAACGTGAAATTGCCTAAATACAGGTACTCCAGCTCGGTATCCACATATTCTTTGTTGCTAATAATAATAAGTTTCTTAAATGAAAATATCTTGCATTAAGAACGACCTTACCGAAGCAGTATTAAAAGCGGAGCGGTTCATAGGAAAAAATCTTACACTTCCTATACTAATGAACATTCTGCTTGAGGCAGGGGACAAGACAATCACGGTCACGGCTACAAATCTTGAGATGGGTATCCGGGAGCGTGTTCCCTGTAAAAAAGGGTCTGATGGCGCCGTGAGTATTCCTGCACGCATATTTAGTAGTGTTCTTCAAAGTGTTCAGGATGATATTATTTCGCTTGAGGAAAAGAATGCTACGTTATCGCTTTCTTCCGATTCGTCTCACTATGTCATACATGGAGTTGTAGCAAAAGAGTTTCCTATTCTTCCTTCTATCGCACACGGCGTAGAGACGTCATTACCTATTGAAGCGTTCACATCGGCAATAACTCAAGTATTGCCGGCAGTATCATTGTCGGATATTAAACCAGAATTATCAGGTGTATATGTTTCCTGTGACGGTGGTATTGTAAAAGTTGCCGCCACCGACTCCTTTCGCCTTGCGGAACGGACATTATTTCTCAAAGAAGAGAAGAAAGCGCCGTTCTCATTCATTCTTCCTCAAAGAACTGCGCATGAGATTGTGCGATGCTTTTCCGGTGAAGGAGATGTTGATATTGTGTTTGGAGATAATCAGGTCTCTTTCTCTTCCGGTCCGCTGTTTATTATTTCACGCCTTATAGATGGAGCGTATCCTGATTACCAACAGATCATCCCAAAAAACTTTTCTTCTTACATACACATAGGGAAGAATGATCTTATTAGTGCGGTAAAAGGAGCCGCCGTTGTATCAAGCCGTCTTAACGATGTGACGATCGGATTTGATGAAGATAAGGTAGAAGTTATGTCGGTGAATCCGGAGGTCGGGAAAACAAATATCACGAAAAAGGCAAAGGTAAATAGTGTCGGCAAGATAAGTTTTAATTACCGGTATCTGCTGGATGGTATTGATGTTATTACAGGAAACAAGGTGTCAATAGGGCTTCAAAACGAGAATAGTGCCGTCCTAATACAGGGTACCGAAGATCAGTCGTTCTTATATGTCCTTATGCCAATCCGCGCGATGTAATTCGTTAACTAAAAAAGCGCCAGAAAATGGTGCTTTTTGTATAAGCAGAACACACAGAATAACAGCATTTAGGATGGAGATATAAATTTTTCCTCTGGGATGATAAGCGCGTTTCTATTTCCCATAACATCATATACCACCACCTCAACAGCAGGGTGTGCTTCTAACACTTCGCTTGTTGGAATAGATACGTGGATGACTCCTTGCTGGGGGAATGAAAAGGTTTCAGTGACCTCATCATTGCGGAATACATCTATCTGTTTTATCTGAAACGGAGATAGGACGACAATATCAAAAAGGTAGGATGATGCGTTTTGGGTAAACGAGGTAAGGGAAATACGCGGCTTATTCTGTTCGGTGTGAATGTTATCGTATTCTTTCGGCAGTGTGTCCGGAGAAAGCGCTATGCGGCCCGAAGAAAGAAACCATGATTGGAACGAATCCTCCCAATTTTTGAATTGAGGGTCATCTCGCGGATCTATGGGTGATGGTCCAAGAGGATCACTTTTTTTGATCCAATACAATATTGTGTGGGGTTGTCCGACCGCGATCTCTTTAATAAACTCTTTTGGTGTGTATTCGGTCGCACGTTTTTTTGATGCGGTGTCAATTTTTACCACAGTATCTCCTTCCCAAAGTCCTCGTAGTATTGGTTTTTCCGGCGGCGATACGTCCGGGGAAGGAAAGCTTTCGGGGAGCATTTTTTTAAGGGCAACATCCATAAAGGAACGCCACATAGGGGCGGCGGCAAGAACACCCGACCCCTTCTGTTGTATGGGTGTATTGTCGTTGTTTCCTACCCATATGCCGACAGCAATGGAGGGTGTATACCCTACCGTCCATGCATCTCGGTACTCTTGGCTTGTGCCGGTTTTTGCCGCAACCTGGTGGTCAGGGAAAAAAAGCGACGAGTTCGGGCGAAATACCGGAATGCGCGCAGTGTTATCCGACAGAACACCATTAAGTGTTCTTACGACATTTGTGTCTATGACGGCTTTTGAAACGACCCTTCTTTCCTCAAGGGTTGTTCCTCTTCTTTCTACTTTTAGTATGAAAGAAGGGGGGACGCGGATGCCGTCGTTAGCAAATACGCCATAGGCGCTCACCATATCAAGAAGGCGGACCTCTGCACATCCAAGAACCAATGCAAGGCCGCAGCGTTCTGCGTCTTGTAGTGTGCTGATGCCAACATCTTCCGCGGTGGTAATAGTATTCTTAACACCAGTAAGGTATAAGAGTTTTACTGAGGGAACATTGAGTGATTGGGCGATTGATTGGCGAAGAGATACGGGGCCTCGGAAGGTTTCATCATAGTTCTGGGGATGATAGCACTCATCTTCCGATATTCCGGCGCGCTGTGGCTTTCCGTCATGCGCACACGAGGGGTTGAATTCCGTCGGTACGTCAAAAAGGGTGGTCTCGGGCGTATAGCCAAGCTTGAAAGCCGCTGCGTAGACGAATGGCTTGAATGAAGAGCCCGGCTGGCGAAGGGCAGTCGCAACATTATAGTTTCCGTCATGTTCAAGGTCAAAGTAATCGTATGAGCCAACAAGCGTAAGTATCTCCCCGGTCTTGGGATCAATGGCAACGAGAGCCGCGTTTTCTGCCGCTATGAGTTTTTTATTTAATTCAACGCCTTCTTTAATGATCCGTTCCGCTTCAAGTTGGAGGTCTATGTCTATGGTCGTGGTAACTTCAAGCCCGCCCGATTCCACCAACTCTTCACCATACGTTTGATTCAAATACTCGCGCGCCATCATAACAAGGTGCGGCGCCTGAATATTTTGTTTTGGGTTCAAAAAATGTAGTTCCTCATCTCTCGCAACTTTTTCCTCCTCTTTGGTGATGTAGCCGAGCTTGTGCATGCGCTCCAATATAGCATTTTTTCTCACCATAAGTTCGGCGGCGTGGTTTCCATAAGGAGAATAATAGGTGGTGCCTTTTGGCAGGGACGTAAGAAGGGCGGCTTCCGCAAGAGTAAGATCTTTCGCCGACTTTCCAAAAAATGTCTTTGATGCTGCCTCTATCCCATATGCGTTGGAACCGTATGGTATCTTATTAAGGTAGAGTTCAAGAATATAGTCCTTTGAATAGCGCGATTCCAGTCGGAGGGCGAGAATGAGTTCCTTTATTTTTCTCGTAAATGTGCGTTCGTCGCCTAAAAATGACTTTTTTACCAGCTGTTGAGTTATAGTTGATCCGCCCTGGGACAAGGATCCCGTGGTGATATCCACCCAAAGCGCCCGAAGAATTCCACGGAAATCAAAACCCTTGTGGTTGTAAAAATCACTGTCCTCTATGGCGATGGTTGCATGTTTTACTGCATCGGGTATCTCCCGGAACGGAATGACCGTTCTTTTTTCCTCGCCATGAATGTCGTAGAGGACATGTGTTTTTGTTCTGTCATATATTTTGGTTGACTCAACGACCTCCTGTGCGCTTATTTTTGACGGGTCGGGAAGGGTATATACGATGACCGAAACAAGGATTCCCGCGGATATGAAAAACAGCACCAGAAACGCGGTGGCAAAAAGAAACAGGCGGCGGGCAAAGCTTTCTCTTCTGCTTTTTTTGTGGAAAAACATACTAGTAAAGGTGATGGCGTGGAAAAATGCTTTGTAATTCTAACAAAAGTAGCGGGAATCTTCAACGGAGGAACAGTGCTTTTCGTTAGCGCGCGAGTGGCTTTATAAAACATGTTGTGGTGTGCCTCGGTTGGGTGGTATGCTTTTAGTGATATGGGAAACAAAAAAAATGGTATTATAACAGATCCGGACGCGATCAATAAGATACTGCGGCGAGGGGTTGCCGTAGATGCCCTACCATCATGGGGAGCTCTTTATGGCGTTTTAACGTCAGGGAAGCGGTTAAGGATATATACGGGGGCGGATCCGACGGCAGACACGCTTCATTTGAGTCATGCAAAAAACTTTATGCTTTTAGAAGAGCTTCGGGGACTCGGCCACGAAGTCATTTTATTGGTTGGGGATTTTACCGCGCGAATCGGCGATCCTACGGGCAGGGGCGAGGCGCGAAAACAGCTTACCCAAAAGGAAGTAAAGGAAAACGTAAAAAAGTGGCTTTTGCAGATCCGGCCGTTGATGAAGTTTGATGACAAAAAGAATCCGCCGAAGGTGCTATACAACAGCGCGTGGCTTTCTCGGCTCTCATTTCAAGAAGCGCTCTCATTGGCGTCAAACTTTACTGTGCAGCAAATGCTGGAGCGCGACATGTTCCGACGCCGCGTTTACGGAGAGTGGCGGTGTAAGAAGTGCAACTACCCAAACGCATTTGAACAAAACATTTTGGACAGAACCGCACAATCTCAAGAGTGCCAAAAGTGCCATCAGAAATTTCTCAAAAACGAAATAGTATCTAGCGGAGACGGGGGCAACAAAAGGCCTATCTACCTCCATGAGTTTTTGTATCCCCTCATGCAAGGGTATGACAGCGTTGCGATGGACGTTGATATAGAGCTTTGCGGCAGGGATCAGACATTCAATGCGCTTGCTGGGAGAACACTCATGCGGCGTCTTAAAGATAAAGAAAAGTACATTCTTGTGGCAAATCTTATGGAGAATCCCAAAACGGGAGAGCTTATGTCAAAAAGCCGGGGAACAGGAGTGTTTTTATCGGCGTCACCTGGGGAGATGTACGGTGCCATTATGGCCCAGCCCGACGAAATGATAGAAACGCTCTTCATCAACTGCACACGGATCCCGCTAGAGGAAAAAGACGGCATTATGAGGATGGGACCGCGAAACGCAAAGGCCCGCGTGGCGCGCGAGATCGTGAAAGTATTCTACGGAGAAAAAAAGGCGCAAGAGGCGGAGGCGGGGTTCACACAACTTTTTTCTAGGAAGGATTACACCGGAGACCTTCCTGAGATACGGGTGGCGCCGGGAAGCACCGTTGCCGACGTGGTGTTGCAGACACACAAGGTGCCGTCGCGATCCGAGGCGCGTCGCCTTGCAGCCGCCGGCGCTATAAAGCTTGACGAGGAGGCGCTTTCCGATATTGCGCAAAAAATGCCGGTACGAGCGGGAGCGGTACTACGGATAGGAAAAAAACACATCTATCGTGTCAAGTAAAACAAACCCCGCCCGTAAAAGGCGGGGGTTTGTTTTACTCTGAATGATGGGCTTCGCGGTAGCCCGGAACGATATTTTACGCGCTATACCCAAGACCCGCCTTTTACGGGCGGGGTTTGTTTTGTTGATCAAGAAGAGCCGTCGTCGCTTTCTTCCTCATCATCGTCGTCCTCAAGATCATCGTCAAGATCTTTCTCATCGTCGTCATCCTCTACTTCGCTCTCGTCTTCGTCGTCTGCGAACAAGGACAGCTTTTCGTCGTAGATTGAGTCAGTCATCTCATTATAGATAATTAAACCCCTTACGAACAACATCGACCTTTGATGTGTTTCTTTTCCTTTGTACCAAAAAACGTACTCCCACTATATACAGATTCGGCGTTAGTGCAAGGGCGCGGTTGTGAATATCTCTTCGTACGCGGCATCAGAACGGGTCCCGGGGGATGCTGTGGGCCGCACATATCGCTACGGCAATTGCGTCGGTAATGTCATCAAGCTTTGGAATGATGGGAAACTTAAGAATAGCTCCCGTCATGGCGTGGACCTGTTTTTTGTCCGCCTTTCCGTATCCGGTCACCGCCATTTTTATCTCAAGCGGGGTATATTCGTACACCCTAAGGCCTGAGCTTTTTCCAGTCAAGAGGATAACTCCGCGGGCCTCGGCAACCGAGATGACCGTTTTGGTGTTTTTAAAATAAAAGAGTTTCTCAACAGCAAGAACGTCCGGGGCATGTGTTTTGATGACCGCCGCAAGACCGCCTTGTATGAGAGCAAGCTTTTCCTCTTGCGGGGTGTTGGGGGTATTTACTATTGCGTCGGCAGCTATCAGCCGAAGGGTCCCCTTGTGCCGCTCAACGACCGCATAGCCGACGATGCTTGTTCCGGGGTCTACCCCAAGTATTTTCATGTGAGCACACGGAGCGCCGTACTTTCTTTGGTGGTGGGCGCTCGCGAGGGTTATGCATATTGCAACTGGACGTTCGTATACACGTTTTGAATGTCGTCATGATCGTCTAGCGCTTCATAGAGTGCGAGGATCTTTTGTTTGACGTGCTCGTCGGGCACTTGTATGGAGTTCTTGGAAATGCGGTCGGAGTATTCCTGCAACACGACCAGTTTTGATCGCGCAAGCGTTTTTTTGAGCGCATCTGCCGTTGCGGGGTTGGTGTAGACGGTCACCAGATCGTCGTCTTGTTGAATGTCTGTGGCTCCCGCATCAATGAGGGAAAGCTCAAGGGCCTCCTCGTCCATCCCCTCTTCTTTTGTGAACTCAATGACAAATGTCTTTGTGAAGAGCCACTCTACGCTTCCTTGTGCCGCAAGGCGGCCGTCGTACTCGCTTAACAAATGTTTTATCTCGCTTGTCGTCCGGTTCCTGGAGTCGGTTATTCCCTCTATGAGAAACGCACTGCCTCCCGGACCGTATGCTTCATAAAGCACCTCTTCCAAGGCCGCTTCGTTCGTTTTTCCGGTGCCGCGCGCGACGGCGCGCTCAATGTTAGACATCGGCATACCGAGAGCCCGCGCTTTTTCAACGGCGGTTCGAAGTTTTACATTGGCATCAAGGTCGGTTCCCTTCTCTTTTGCCGCAACCGAGAGCACGCGGGCCATCTTTGAAAATGCCTTCCCCTTTTTTGCGTCGGTCAAGGCCTTCTTGTGTTTTATTTGTTTCCACTTGCTGTGTCCTGACATGGTGTGCGTTTACGGCTTGGCCGCCTGGTGGAACTCACTATGTGTTCCGTGTTTTATGCTTGAGTATTTTAACAGCAGGTCCTTTGCCTCGTAAAAACGGGGGACCGACCGGATAAGGAACATGCCCTCTGCGGCGGTCTCTACCTTTAAATTCCCGAACTTTAAGAGCATGGCGACCATGCCGTTTATCTCTGCGGTGACGTTCTGAATGTTTTCCATATTCATTTCCGAT
>Ga0209542_10001327_pt1 | contig 58251 bp, 56 predicted proteins | sample RifCSPhighO2_01_FD_184028 | JGI IMG/M metagenome (GOLD analysis project Ga0209542, IMG submission 184028) | Soil microbial communities from Rifle, Colorado - Rifle CSP2_plank highO2_0.1 (SPAdes) (version 2) | ecosystem: Environmental > Terrestrial > Deep subsurface > Rock core/Sediment ...
TAGCCGTATGATGGATTATCTTATTTGGTACAATACCAAACGAGTCCATAAAGCACTCAATAATCAATCGCCAATTAACTATCTATTATCAGTTTCTCCAGAGTCTCAAATGTATGTGACTTATACAAAGACTTTACTAATTGATATTTCTATGATATAATAGAGCTATAGTTTGATTTTGTTTGAATTCAGCCTCTCGCAGACTGATTCTTCATGTCAACAATGTTAACAACTTCATACTAACTATCAACAGAATATAAAACTTGCAAGTTATTAAACAGCAGGAGGTGAAATAGAAATAATGGATAAAAAGAAATTATACGTAGGAAATCTTCCTTGGTCACTCGATGATCAAGCGTTAAAAGATATGTTTGCCGCTATGGGTGAAGTCACCGAAGCAGTTGTTATTAAAGATAAATACACTGGTCGATCAAAAGGTTTTGGTTTTGTAACCTTTGCCAATGAAGCTGATGCAGAAAAAGCAGTCGCTGAAATGGCCGAAAAAGAAATCGAAGGTAGAAAAATCGTCATAAACGTCGCCAAACCGAGAGAAGAAGGTGGGAATCGGGCTGGTGGTGGTGGAGGTTTTCGAAAAAATTTTAACCGAAGAGGATTTTAATTAAAAAACACTATCTGACTAACTGGTTTTATAGATATATATTCCAGGATAAAACGGATAGTGTTTTTTTATAATTTTATGCATCCACATCGCGACTCTGTTTTAAGCGCGATGTGGAGCTAGGATTGATCTTTTATTGTATCAGAGACACAATCTTTGCAGACAGTAGAATACGGGTTTGCAGAAGTATATAACCTTAGGCAAACACCATGACAAAAAGTTATAGTACATAGGATATTTATAACTTATAACTTGCTGATAGAATATTAATGGTATTACACAGTTAATGGAAATTTCCGTGAAATAATTTACAAATAGAATGTAATTATTCTTACAGAAAATCAATACTTTCGATGCTCCTGATAAGCTAGTTCTTGGTTTATTAATATTTTATAATATACATAACAAAAAACATGACAGATGCTGTTAATAAATACTTCATGAAGAAAAAAGAAGAAATCAATGATTATGTTGAAAGAATTTTTTTAAATAAAAGACAAGACTATATCCATTTTGGAAGCTTTGGAAATAATGCGATAGAGAGGTTAAAAGAAATGACTTTAGGAGGTAAGGGAGTTAGAGGTGGATTATTAATCTTTACTGCTGATGCTTATAAAGCAAAAAACCAAGAATTAGTCATGGAGATCTCTGCAACTATAGAGTTGATTCATTCATCTCTGCTTATTCACGATGACATAGCGGATAATGATATGACTCGTCGAGGAAAACCAACCATATATGCTCAATATTTACCCTTTGCAAAGTCGAAAGAAATCGATGATCCAATTAATTTTGGCAAATCAATCGCAACAGTAATTGGCGACATTGGTTTTTTCATTGCAGGGAGACATCTAATTGATAGTACAAAAAATCTCGAAAATAACTATCAAATTCTAAGCTATATTTTCAGAGAGATTATTTACGTTTGTTTTGCCCAGCTGGATGATATCACCTTCGGGTTTAGCAGTGGAAGCCCAGGGATAACAAATATAAAGCGAGTGTATCAATATAAAACCGCGCGGTATTCATTTTCAATGCCTTTTACACTAGGAGCAATGTTGGCTAGAGTTAATGAAAATACCATTCATATTCTTCAGTCAATCGGCAATGACTTAGGATTTATATATCAACTTAGAGATGATGACATGGGTCTATTTTCAGAAGAGGCAACCATCGGTAAACCCGTAGGTTCCGATATAAGAGAAAATAAAAAAACTTTAATCAGAGAACTCTTATATAAAAAAGCCGCTCCGTCAGAAAAAGAATTCTTAAATAATACTTTTGGAAATAAAGAACTATCTAATCAAAATATTGAAAAAGTAAAAAAGATGGTAATTGATCTTGGAGTAAAAAAAGAAATTGAAAATTTGATCATCAGTTATCAAAAACAAGCTGCAAAAAAGATAGGCAAACTGAACTTGGCTAAAAAGGATCAAGAGTTTCTTTATGAATTAATAAATTACGTGGAAGTACGAAAAAATTAATGACTTGATCTTTATAGAATATTATCGTCCATTGATTTTGGATCTTCAATTGGTTCCAAATGAGTGAAAACAATCGTTTTTGGAACAGAATCTCTAATTTCCTTTTCAATTTTTTCTAGTAGATCATGGCCTTTTTGGACGGTCCAACTGCCTGGGACAAGTACATGAAATGAAACAAATTTTCTAGATGCAGATTGTCGAGTCCGGAGGCCGTGGAATTCTATACCTTTGTGTATATATGATTGAAATATTTTTTTTATTAGATCAGTACTTTTAGCATCAATTGCCGTATCCATAAATCCAAGAGCCGATCGTTTGATAATTTTATAACCGGTAATAATTATGTTGATCCCAACCAATATTGCTATTATCGGGTCTAAAATATTGATTTTTGTAATTACAACAGCGATCAGACCTATGACGACCCCGACTGATGTCCAAACATCGGTCAACAAATGATGACCATCCGCCTCTAAAGTGATAGAACTATGATCTTTACCTACTTTGATCAGCTTTAAAGCAACAATTAGATTAATTATGGATGCTACTCCCGAAATAAAAAGTCCCAAATATATCTGTTCAATAAATCGTGGATGAAGCATTCGATTCCCTGCAGTCACAATAATACTTATTGCAGCTATAAGAATAAATAAACCCTCGATAATACTCGAAAAATATTCAGCCTTAGTATGACCGTACATATGATTTTCATCGGCTGGTTTTTCGGCAATTTTAAGCATAAGGAGGGCTATTATGGCAGCGACTAAGTTGACTATTGATTCTAAAGCGTCAGAAAGAAGTCCTACAGATCCAGTCAAAGTAAATGCTAATGTTTTTAAGGAGATAGTTACTATAGCAGCAAAAATGGAAAGCAAGGCAAATTTCGTCAATGATTTTGATTCCACAGTACTATTTTATCGAATGTTTAGTTGAAATAATGGTCGATTTATTCCTATAATGATTTAAATGCTCGATCGTAAAGTTTATTACTTCAAGATAATTTCAGCCCAGCTTGGTGCTTATTTAATATCCGCATTTTTAGTTACCCAAGTTTTTTTGGTTGAAAGTCCGCTCCTTAGGCCCGATCTTCCGACTAGCATGGCACAAAAAGTAAACAATTTGGCAACTTCAGTTCACAGTATGGCAAATTTAGATGAATCATTGCAGAATTTCTCAGGATTATTAAATTCTCCCTTATCTATTGAAAATCCAATAAATAGCGACCGAAATGCTAACAGTACTGAAAAAAACTCATCTGAATATTGGCAACCAACTTCGACTGTTCAATCACAACCATCCGAAACTCCAACCACCGCGCCCACAGCTACTCCATTGCCCCAACAGACAGTTAAACCTACATCTGGTTTTTCCTGGCCTGATGATTTGTCTAAATGGATTTCATCAATACCAAAATTGAATTTACCGACCCGGTCTCCTACACGTGAGCCGGTTCGACAACCAACCCAGAGTCCACAGTCAAATAATACAAACATCTCTTTATCAACTCTTGAACAACAAACAGTCACTTTAATCAATGAAAAAAGATCTGCAGAAGGTAAATCAAAATTAGTGGTAAATAGCGCGCTTACGAAAGCCGCACGGACATTAAGTGCAGATAACGCAGGTAGGGCGAGCATCGGACAATGCAGTCACTTCGGGAGCGATGGTTCAGATTTCATCAAACGAGCCAATCAAGCAGGATATTCTGGGAGTCCATTTGGTGAGACTATTGGTTGTGGTCACAGTAGCGCGGAAAGCATAGTCAATGGTTGGTGGAGTAGTCCACCTCACCATGCAATATTAACTAATGGACAAGTAAAATATATTGGCGTCGGATGGAAGCAGGCAAACCACACTGCGCAAACAGCTGTTGTTGGCTTTTAGTACAGAATTTTTTTTGTTACAATCTTATTCCTTATGCAGGTCAAAGAAAGTAAAAATATCAAACCGACAGTATTTGTCATTTTTGGAATCACAGGGGACTTGATGCAGAGCAAGATATTGCCTGCACTTTTCAATCTTTATCGCAAAAAAAGACTTCCGGAAAAGTTCAAAATAATCGGTTTTTCCCGTCGGGATTTCAATGATGAAGATCTACGTGAATATATTCAAAATTTGATGATATATAAGGGATTTAGCTATCCTGAATTTTGGAAAAAATTCTTAAATAATTTTTTTTATGTTAAAGGTAATTTTGACCAAGTAGAAGGATATAAAATTTTGTTTGAAAAAGTTAATGAAACAAAAAAGGAATGGAACTGTGAGTTAAATAAACTAATATATTTAGCAGTTCCTCCGGAGCATTATCGTTCCATTATTGATAATTTATTAGCATCGCAGTTATCCAAAAACAATCATGATTGGACAAGGATCGTCTTGGAGAAACCTTTTGGGAGAGATCTACGGCATGCCATTGAACTTGATCGATTACTCGGGACATTATTTAAAGAAGAACAGATATATAGGGTTGATCATTTTTTAGGTAAAGAAACAGTACGGAACATATTAATTTTCCGTTTTTCCAATCTATTTTTAGCCCCATCATGGAATAATAAGTATATTGAAAAAATCGAAATTAAACTTTCTGAAAAAGAACAGGTAATTGGTCGAAGTGATTATTATGATGCGGTTGGTGCGTTGCGGGATGTCGGTCAAAATCACCTACTTCAACTTCTAGCTCTTTTTACCATGAGTCATCCCATGGATTTTTCGCCGCAAAGTATTTGGGAAAAAAGATCGGCGATATTTAGTTCATTAAAAATTTATAGGCCGGATGAAGTTGAAAAATATACTGTTCGTGGTCAATATATTGGGTACCGTAATGAAAGAGGAATTGCTGAAAACTCTAAAACCGAAACTTATTTTAAAATAAAAGCGTTTATTGATAATAGTCGTTGGGTTGGAGTACCGATGTATTTAGAAAGTGGAAAAGCGCTTGATGAGTCCAAACTTGAAGTGATTGTATCATTCAAACATCAGGAACCATGTCTTTGTCCGCCAGGTGACCAACATTACTCAAATGTGTTAAGTTACCAAATCCAGCCAAAAGAACAAATAACCACGAGTTTTCTGGTTAAAAAACCGGGATTTGACAATATATTGCATCAGAAAAAATTCCAATTTGATTATAAGCAAGCTTTCGGAGAGGAAGAGTTTATTGAAGCTTATGAAAAACTCCTTTTGGACATGGTCATGGGAGATCAGACTCTTTTTGTCACGACAGATGAAATATTAAATCAGTGGCGTTTTGTCGAGCCGATATTAAAATCATGGCAAGAAAATAAACCACAACTTTTTTATTACAAGCCCCACGAGAAAGTCCATGAAGTAGTGATTGCAGATAATAAACGGACAATCCAAAAAGAAGTCGGGATTATCGGACTCGGTAAAATGGGTGCTAATTTGGCTAAACAATTATTGGAAAAGAGATGGCGTGTCATAGGCTTTAATCGTTCAATCGAAAAAACTGAAATGTTAAAACCGTTTGGTATTGAAGTAGCCCACTCACTTCAAGAATTAATTAAGAAACTTCCCAAACCAAGGATCATTTTTTTAATGCTTCCGGCGGGTAAGACAATCGACGAAATTATTTTTGGAAAGACAGGATTACTCGAATTTCTGGAAAAAGGCGACATAATCGTTGAATCAGGTAATAGTTATTATAAAGATACAATTTTGCGGGCGACTAAATGCCAAAATAAGGGCGTTAAATTTATCGACGTGGGTATCTCCGGAGGCCCATCTGGCGCCAGAAGTGGAGCATCACTGATGATTGGAGGCAAGCGAGAGGATTTCATGCAGCTTTTACCCCTTTTTGTTGAAGTGTCGATACCCGGAGGAGCAAAGTTTTTTGATGGTAATGGCGCCGGACATTTTGTCAAGATGGTTCACAATGGGATTGAATATGGCATGATGCAAGCGATTGCTGAAGGATTTACAATTCTAAAAGAATCAAAATATAGGCTCGATTTACGCCGCGTTGCCGAGGTGTATAATCGGGGAAGCGTTATTGAATCGAGACTAATTGATTGGTTAAAGGAAGCATTATTAGTATATGGCAATGACCTAAAAAAAATTTCTGGGGTAGTTTCTCATAGCGGAGAAGCTGAATGGACGGTTATTACCGCCAAGGAGATGAACATAAAGACTAGAATTATAGAGGAAGCATTAAATTTTAGAATCAATTCATTTAAAAATTCCAGTTTTACCGGCAAACTGGTCTCTGCCATGAGAGGGATGTTTGGCGGACACTTTGTCTATGAGACCAAAAAATTTAAAGACTAAAATATTTTTAGACAGTGGTGATCCAAGTGAAACTAAAGAAACATTAAAATTGTTGGGTTTTTTAGATGGCCAAACAACAAATCCGAGTTTAATCAGTAAAAATCCTGAAGTAATAGAAAGACTTGGGAGCGAAAAAAAATTCAGTAAAGATGAAATAAATGTTTTTTATAAGGAGGTTGTTTGTGAAATCTCTTCCCTTATTCCACAAGGTTCAATATCGATTGAAGTCTATGCCGACGATGAAACGACAGAAAAACAGATGCTAGATCAGGCAAAGATGATGAATAAATGGATAAGAAATGCCCATATAAAGCTACCTGCTAACATCGAGGGATTAAAGGCTGCAAATATTGCAACTAAGTTAGGTATTCGCGTCAATATGACACTTTGTTTTATAGAAGCCCAGTCAGCGGCCGTTTATTCAGCGACAAAAGATGGACAAAATGTGTATATTTCTCCATTTGTCGGACGAATTGATGACGCTGGGGAAAATGGCATGCAATACGTCGAAAACACAATTCGTTTATATAAAAAGGGCGATAGGCATGTCAAAGTTTTAGCTGCCAGTATAAGAACTCTTGACCATCTGTTGCAGTCTTTTAAATTGAAAGTGGATATCGTCACCGCTCCTCTTAAAGTCTATAAAGAATGGGTGGAAATGGACATGAATATTCCTGATGATTCATATATTTATCCAAAAGGTAAGTTAAAAGATATTTCCTTTAGAGATTATGATTTAGAAGCCTCATTTGGCAGTTTTACAATTGATAATCCACTTCTTAAAGTAGGCTTGATCAAGTTTGCCCAAGATTGGAATAAATTGGTAGAGTAAATATGTTTAACAATTATCAAACTATAATCGACATCTCACTTGCTCTTAATGAGCAGACTATCATTTATCCGGGTAACTCACCGGTTAAAATTGAAAGCTTCAAAAGTGCAAGCGGTTTGACATATCTGTCTAATATTTCCCTAGGGACCCACACCGGAACTCACATTGATGCGCCTCGTCATATCAACGAGGTCGGCGTCGGTGTTGATAAGCTTGATTTAACAAACCTGATCGGACCATGCCGGGTTCTGGATTTTACCAAAAGTATTGAATCAATAAAAAAAGAGGAACTTGAAGCAAGTAATATCCAAAAAGGAGAGCGGATTCTAGCCAAAACCCAAAATTCACTACGGGGTTTTACTACTACATACGATGACTATATTTATTTATCTGCCGAGGGTGCTAAATATTTAGCCGAACTCCAGATTTCCGTCTTTGCCATTGATTATCTGTCAATAAAAAAACGTGGAAGCTCTGATAACCGACCGCATACGGAATTTCTTAATGTTGAGATTCCAATTATTGAAGGAGTTGATTTATCTAAAGTTGAGGAAGGGGAATATTATCTGATGGCATTACCTCTGAAATTAACCGGCCTCGACGGCTCACCAATCCGTGCTGTTTTACTTAAATAGACTCAATTTTGAAACCGGCTTTTTTAAAGTGAGCATCAAATGTAAACACCCGCTCAAGTCCAAGTCGTTTCATTTGTGCAAAACAAACGCAATCAGTAAATGATAGTCTGCTCCATTTTTGTGTAAACCATTTCCAAGCTGCAGTTTCATCATCAACCGTAATACGATAGATTTGTATAGCGTCAAGTAAACCATCAATCATCGTTTCTCTAAATTGTATGGCAGTAGTCAAATTACGTTTTGTACGAATCACCGTATATGTTTCATCGAGAATATAATTTGAAGTGACAAGTTTAGACTTATCCTGCTGTAAATTTTTCCAGATAATTTGTGCTTTTTTGTGGAATTCGTCACGTGGATCGGCCATGGCTTTAAACGCACTGGTATCAATGAAAACAGTTTCAGTCGCCATAGATAATTTTATCGTCCTTAGATAAGTCAAACTTTTGTTTTCCTTGTGGTATTTTGGAAAGCATAATCATGGCGTCATAAAACGACACTTTCTTTTTTGATTTTTTGGTAACTTTTTTTATGGTATCACTGATGCTCTCAAGATTAGTAGTTGCTGTCAATATTTTTTTAATATATTCATTCGCACTTATGCCGAGTTCAGCAGAGCGTACTTTAATCTCAATCCACTGCTGTTTTGGAATCCGCAAATTTGTTACCACAATTTCTTGTTTCATAGTATGAATCATACTATAGTATGATTAGTATGTCAACAAATATTTATAGCCTTTATAAGCACAATAGAGTACAATATATAAAGCTAGCTATTTACATCGGGGATCTGTCAATGGTAGGCACCCTGGCTCTGAACCAGGTAATCGTGGTTCGAATCCATGTCCCCGAGCAAAGCATTTTCTTGTCTGGAGGTGAGTCAATATGACTAGAGCAAAAAAAGAAGAATTTAAAGTTAATGGCGAAAACTTGCTAAAAAAAGTTAAAGAACTTATAAAAGAAGGAAATATTCGAAAAATTACTATAAAGGATAAGAAGGGTAAAGATTTGGTTTCATTTCCACTGACCATAGGAGTAGTTGGCGCGGTCTTAGCACCTGTCTTGGCAGCAATAGGAGCTATCGCCGCATTAATCGGGGAATGCACGATTTCTGTTGAGAGAGAATGATCTCAATGATTTGTTCATTACTTCAATACTCGACATTAAAATACTCGCAGTTACTTTTAATTAGATATATAATTTTCAATGAAAGGAGGTGAAATATGAAAGGATATGTCGTTAACATTGAAGATAAAACCCAAAAAAATGAATATTTCCGTGAGGTGTTGTTTACTACCGACAAAAGTCAACTCGTTGTGATGGCGTTGCAACCGGGTGAGGACATCGGAGAAGAAGTTCACCCCGAGCATGACCAGTTTATCAGAGTGGAATCAGGTCAGGGCAAAGCGGTCTTAAACGGAGAAGAAAGCATGTTGGATGATGGTAGTGCCGTGGTGATACCAGCCGGGACAAAACATAATATCATCAATACTTGCCCAAATGTAATGAAGCTTTATACCATTTATACTCCGCCGGAGCATAAAGATGGTACAATTCACAAGACAAAACAAGAAGCATTAATCGAACATCCGGCCGTCTGAAAGTGGTAGGGTCTATTTCAGTCTCAGCCATTAGTCAATTGAACAATCGATTGGACAAGAGCTTTTCTCATTTGTCATTAGTAGTAAAATTAAAAGACAATGCCTACTTACGCTCTTTTAATTAGCGTCATGGTTTTATGGGGTTTATATCCAATCGTGACTCATTATTTTGTCCGTTCTCTTGATCCATTATTTCTGGTTTTAATTTCTACATTTGCCTCTTCTTTACCTTTTATTGCAATACAATTTTTACAAAAAAATCAAAGAAAACTTATTTCAAAAAAGACAATACAAGCTTTATTGCCGGTAGCTTTATTTGCTTCTTTAGGACATGTTTTATTATTTGTAGGTACTAAATATACATCAGGTGTCAATACCGGTTTACTATTACAAATAGAACCTATTTACGCGATGATTTTAGGAGTGATTTTTTTTAAAGAATTATTTGGATTGGGTCGAATTGGTTCAACTCTTACCATGATAATGGGTGCGATGATAATTGTCTATAAGGGAGGAGCGACATTTAATATTGGCGATATCTTGATACTTTTGGCACCGCTGATGTATCAATTGTCTCATACTTTGGCAAAAAAATTAATGAATAAGGATATCGATACCACATTGATATTAGCCGGTAGAATGCTCTATGGTGGTATTATTATCTTAGTATTTATCTTTATTTACGATAAATCTTTGTTAAATCTCTTATTTTCAATAGAAAGTGTGGCAAGCGGAGTGTTTTTGGGTTTTTATTTATCTGTTGTTGTATTTTTGTGGTACTCGGCACTAAAAAAAATACCCATCTCAGTAGCATCGGCATTTTTACCTTTGACTGCGCTGATTTCTCTTGTCGGATCATCTCTCTTTTTAAGAGAGTCAATAACTCCTCAACATTATATTGGATTATTATTAATTGTTGGCGGTATGATCTGGATCTCAAAATTACCTGCAACCAAAGTTTAGAGAGAACAACTAACCACTTTCAGACGGCCGTCTGAAAGTGGTAAATATTATTAAGTTGACAAAGACTTTTTTTATAATATACTTCTTAATATGATTAAAGGCATTTATCTCACAGTCAATGAAAACTGTTGTTGTACTTCCCGCTAACGCTGGGAGGTAATGCCGAAATTTAAAAAAATTTAAAAATTAAACCAACCTCCCAGCCAGGGAGGTTTTTTTGTGCCTATGAAATATTCCAAAAACATAATCGAAACAATTGGTCAAACGCCATTAGTTCAACTTAATAATATAGTTAAGGATCTAAAAGCTAAGATTTTTGTCAAACTTGAATATCTAAATCCGGGAGGGAGTATGAAAGATAGAATTGCCATTATTATGATTGAAGATGCGGAGAAAAAAGGTTTGTTAAAAAAAGGAGGCACAATAGTAGAACCGACTAGTGGAAATACCGGAGTGGGACTGGCTATTGTCGCTGCGATCAAAGGCTACAAGGTGATATTTACAATGTCGGATAAGATGAGTAAAGAAAAAGAAGATGTATTGAAAGCGTATGGAGCTACGGTCGTGCGTTGCCCGGCAGACGTTGAAGCAGATAATCCAATACATTATATTAATGTCGCCAAAAGAATTGCACATGAAACAAAAGCATATTTTCCAAATCAATACCACAATAGTGCTAATCCTTTAGCACATTATAAGACGACCGGACCGGAGATATGGAAAGATACAGAGGGAAAAATAACGCATTTAATCGTCCCAGTAGGTACGGGAGGAACAATTTCTGGAACAGCAAAATATCTAAAAGAAAAAAATAAAAATATTAGAGTAATCGGCGCTGATCCTAAAGGATCTCTATTGCATCATTATTTCTATAAAACTCAAGGTAAAGCGCATTCATATCTGGTTGAAGGGCCAGGGGAAGATTTTATGCCGTTGGCTTTGGACATGAGTGTTATCGACGATATTTTTGTTGTAACCGATAAAGATTCTTTTATAACGGCTCGGGAACTGGTAAGTAAAGAAGGAATTTTTGCAGGTGGAAGCAGTGGTATGGCAGTCTATGTTGCTTTAAATATCGCTAAATCTTTGTCATCGACGGCAATTGTCGTTGTTATTCTTCCTGACTCCGGTCGCAGTTATGTTAGTAAATTTTATAACGACGATTGGATGAAAGCGCAAAACTTATTTTAATGTCTTAATATGAAAATATCGACAAAAAGTATTCATATAGGAGGCGAGCCGAATTTCAAAAATAGTGGTGATGTAGTTGTACCAATTCATCTGTCATCAACCTTTGCCAGAGAGCGGGTGAATCAGCCGACTGCAGGATATGAATATTCCCGGACGGGAAATCCTACAAGAAAAGCTCTCGAGAGAAATTTAGCAGCATTAGAAAATGGCCGTTATGCTTTTGCTTATTCGTCAGGATTAGCTGCAGAAACAAATGCATTGTTTTTACTGAAACAAGGTGATCATATTGTCGTAATTGATGATGTTTATGGTGGAACACGTAGATTATTTACACAGGTATTTTCGAAGTTCGGTTTAAATTTCTCATTTATTGATTTTTCAGGAGACAAGATAAATATATTAAATGAAACGATAAACAAGAAAACAAAAATGATTTGGTTGGAATCTCCGACAAATCCACTTCTTAAAGTTTTAGATATTGAAAAGATAGCGCAGATTGGGAGAAAATGCCGATTAATTACAGTCGTCGACAACACATTTGCTACCCCTATATATCAGCGCCCGCTTGAACTCGGGGCAGACATTGTACTTCATAGTACAACAAAATATTTAAATGGCCATAGTGATTCTGTAGGCGGAGCGATAGTGGTTAAAGATAAAAAATTAGCTTCCAAGCTTTTATATCTACAAAATGCGATCGGAGCAGTGTTGTCTCCATTTGATAGTTATTTGCTTTTACGGGGTTTAAAAACTCTTACTATAAGAATGCAAAAGCATAGTGATAATGCTCATAAAGTCGTAAAGTTTTTACAATCCAACACTCATATAAAAAAAATAAATTATCCGGGTTTTAGTGGTATGGTGTCATTTGAGTTGGATTTAAACCTAAGACAATCAATCAGATTTTTGGAATCGTTGAAGCTAATTCACATAGCCGAGAGTCTTGGAGCGGTAGAATCACTTGTTGAGCACCCCGCGACAATGACCCATGCCTCAATTCCATATGGAGAACGGATAAAAATTGGTCTACACGATGGGTTGATTAGATTGTCAGTTGGTCTTGAAGATGTCAATGACCTCATTCAGGATTTAAGACAGGCTCTTCAACAGTGTGTTTCATAGTTCAATATGCAGCAAAAAATGGAATGAGAGTGAGCAATGATATAATAAGAAAAGTGATATAAAAAGATCCAAACTGTATGAAAATAATTTTTACCAATAACGCTTTAGATAAGATTCACAGAGACAATCTTTCACAAAAGATAATATATGACACAATTTCAAGTGCGAGCAGGATTTATCCCGGTCGGGAACCTGGCGTTACCCAATATATAAAAAATTGGGATTTTGGGACAGTGACCGCGATCACTAAAAAGACTAATAGGGGAGAGCTTTTGGTAATTACATGCTTTGCCAAATATAATCAAGCTAAATTTTATAAAAAGCCCGAAGACCCTAGATATAAAAATGCTTCATTTTTAGGAAGACTTTGGTTGGATATAATCAAAATATTTGGGCTTTAGAAATTATTTTTTTATGCTGCCATTGTCTGTTCTACTTCTGCTAGATATTCCGGTTCAAACCATGCGGCATAGAGGCGGTCAAGTTCTCTTCTGGCAGCATTTCCTTCAGTAAGATTAATCGGAGTTAGTAACTCAGGATTTCCCGATTCAACTTGTCCTGAGACTTGTGCTTCATACATTTCTTGCATTCTTCTTACAGTATCAGGAATTTCAAATTCCAAAGAACCTTTTAGATTAGATTTCTCATCCCGTATATTTATTTGGCCAATAGGACAGACGCGGATGGCATTACCAACAAAAACAGGGCAAACATGATTGCCTTTGTCTTTTTCGGCTCTTAACTCATTTATGCTAAATGTGCGTTCCACGACTGTCAGACCGAGTTGTGGAGCTATATGATTTTGAATATGTTCAAGAGTTGTCCCACCCAATCGATTCACTCTCATTGGTAAAATCCACAGCTCTTTTGCTTCCTCGTTAACTACAGCAATTTCCTCACCAGGTCCATCAGCCAGAGATAAATCGGGTAGTACATCCATTACATTGCGATCTTCAAGAATATAATCTTGATGCAAGTTCACGATAGTATCTTTCCTTCCATCTTTAGATGTAAATGGAGCAAATAAAATTGCTTCATCCCCACCTTTCTCCTTTGCTACCGCTGTCAATGGTCCAACCGGACCGTAGTTAGAAGAATGTTTTCCTGTGATCGGTTGTAATCGCTGTTGCGCTAAAGCTTCAGCGATTGCACCTTTTCCGTGGTAAGCATCTTCCGGATCACGAGTCAAGTATGACGGCCAATAAAATGATTCAATTGCAATATCTATGTGGGAGGTATAGGGTATATCAACCTTCAGTCCCAGATTAACAGCTGGTCTAGCAACAGGACGGATGTAGGCGCGACGGTATCCTTGTTTTCCATTATAAAGCGGCTTGCCTTGAACAGTGATAAAATCAATTAATGCTTGAATATAATATTTTAGTGAAACGGCAATTTTCAGATTACGAGTTGGAAGCGATCGATCAAACATACGTCTCATTTTAGGATTTAAAAGAATAATGTTTGCGCCGACTAATTTTCCATCTTGGATAACTGGCTCTGCACTGCCACCTTCAAATACACCAGATCCATAATCAGCACCATGATGAACAGGGGTAACAGTATTTAATGGATGCCAAGTCGGGATGATTAGTATTTTTCCTCGATGATAGATTGCGGCATAATCACATCGGGGATATTTGCTTCGAAAAACTTCCCGTCGTTCCAAATCAAATGACGAAGGAGAAGAATATTCTTTAAGTATTTTTTCATCAGGCAAATAACTTATCAATCGGTTTAGTAGATTCTTTTGAGTAATATCTAGTCGCATATAATTCGTTTTTGAACAACACTAAGTATATAAAGATATGCTATAAACTAAAACACTAAATTTATGATAAAATTAAATCTGTATGCAGTTGTTCAGGAAGACGCCGTCGTATTCTTTGCCTTTTATTGCTTTTATTCAATCGCTTTTATTGACTATTTATATCGGTTTAGTAAGCGCAATCATTATCAATGGCAATAGGTGGTTTGGGCCGATTAGAGGAATAGAAGGACCGATATTATTTTTGCTTCTTTTTATTACGTCAGCATTAATCAGTGTGTTTATCGTCTTTTGGTATTCATTCTATTTATTTTGGTACAAAAAACAAATAGAAAATGCCGTCAAACTGATCGTCTTGACCACGACTTGGCTTGTCTTTTTTACCATTATTACTCTATTTCTTTTGCTTGTGATCTGATGATTATTACTTCTCCCGTACCTGCACTAATTGGAAAAAGTTACCGTCAGGATCTTCGTAGGTGACGATAAATCCATAATCCTCGACATGATATTTATCCTGAATTTTTTTGACTTTAAGTCCGTCTAATCTTTTTGACTCTTTGTCAATATCATCAACCTCGAAATTCAGTATATATCTTTCGGGGCTATCGTTTTTGCCTTTTACTTTTGAGTGATCTATTACAATCAGGGCACTACCGCTTTTCATTTCAAATATAAAAAACTCGTCATTGTTTTCTCCTACTTCAGCCTCCATAGTCACTTTTAGACCAATCACATCTCTGTAAAAATCGGCTAATTTTTTGGCATTTTGACTACCGAGTAATATACTTTCAACACCTTTTATCATTTTTTTCTCACCTCCTGATCTAGTAAGATACATGATAATAAAGATGAAATAATAATACTGTAATCAATTCCGCATAAAATTTGTTAAAATTCTCACAACTAAAAATATGGTTGTAACAGTAGTCCAAAACATAAGAAAAATATTTTTTCAAGGTAAGGAACTTTACTATCAAAAAGGTGAAATGTTAATTCGTTCCGGAGATATTCCTCAAGGAGTGTATTTTGTTAAGAAAGGTAACGTAAAAATGGATGCGATATTTGAAAATGGAAGAGAATTGACAATTAATATTTTTAAATCAGGATCATATTTTCCAATGATGTGGGCATTGTCAGATATCAATAATACTTATAATTATGTTGCGATTAACGAAGTAGTCTTAAAAAGAGTGCCAAAAGAGCTTTTCTTAGAGTCATTGAAAAAAGATCCACAATTGTTATTGGAATTTACAAAACGATTATTAATTGGTCTAAGTGGTCTAATCACTAACATTGAATATTTATTGTTTGGTAGTTCATATAATCGAATTGCATCTGCTATTGTTTTAATGGCTAAGCGATTTGGGATACAAAAAGATAAAAATGGAAAAAAAATAATTATCGAGATTCCACTGACTCATCAAGATCTTGCCAATCTTACCGCCATTACCAGAGAAAGTGCTAGTGTAGTCATCGGCAAATTAAAAAAGAAACATATAATTTCAGTCAGAAATAAGTTTATCGTTGTTAACGATGTTTATCAGCTGGAAAAAGAATGTGAAATACATACACAGGAAGATGATAAATCTATATCTCTTTAGATAATGAAAAACAAACATGTAATATTGGTGGTATTTTTTTTATGCATAATTTTTTTATATCAATTTAAATTGATTTATCGACCGGTAATTGATAACGACGAAGGAATCTATACGACATCACTACTTTTGATAAACAATGGTAATCCTGCTTATAGACAAACTTTTCTATCGCAACCACCCGGTTTTATTTTAGCTGTTTATTCGGGTTTTAAGCTATTTGGACAAAATCTTCAAGCCGCTCGTTTTACTATTGGTCTATGGTCTTTAATCGGGGCATTGGCAGTTTTATGGATAGGTTGTGAGCTTAAGAATACTTGGCAGACTATTTTAGCAATGAGTCTGTCATATTTAATACCTACCTTTTATATTCAAACCAATGTTTTGCAATCTGATATTTTAGTGGTCACCTTTTCACTTTTAAGTTTGGCAGCGATGGTGAAATTTATTAATAGTAAAAAAATTTTCTGGTTTGTAATAACCTCGTTTTTTTTGAATTTTGCTTTCTGGACAAAATTTGATATTTCATTGATACCATCGATGATTTTTATGATTATTCTGTTTTATTATAAGAAAGAAATTTCTCCATCGAAACTTTTTTCTATGATAATGATATTTTCCATTACAAGTATTATTTTTTTTCTATTATTTATTTTCCCTTTTGGGATAAGCGATGTATTTAGAAATACGGTGGGGTTAAGATTAAAAGCATTAACTTTTTATCCATTAACACATGACTTATTTTTATCATATTTGAAAAAAGATTTAATTTTATTACTGATTGTTATGGTAGGTATTCTATTGAGCATTATTAATAGAGCAAGATTAAAATATCCGGCAATAATTTTTTTAATTTGGGAATTAACTACCATTTTTTTTCTTATAATTTATCAACCACTTTTTCCTCATCATTTATCGTTACTGGTTATGCCGGCGACATTATTTTTTTCTTACCAATTTGGGTACGTCTTACAAAATAAAAGATATGCTTTTAAAGTAATTAGTGTAATTGTTTTGATAATATCGATTTCATATCGTATTTATATTGTTATTAAAACACCGTCGGAAATCTTAACCGGACAACAAAAATCAGCAGTATCAATCATTAAAGAATATACAAATCTGCATGATTATGTCATCAGCGATGAAGCAATATTAAATGCAGAGTCCGGGAGATTGCCACCACCTGCCTTAGCTGATATTTCATTTGTTAGAATTCAATCAAAAGATATATCAACTGATCGTTTTATCCAAATTGTAAATAAATATAAACCTAAATTAATCATTGCCTGGAATGGGCGATTGCAATCGATTAATAATTTCAAATCGTCAATTGTCGATTATCGGTTGTTATCATCACTGGCGTGGGGGAAAAATATTTATATACGAAATAATAATCATGCTTACTTTTTTAGTGAATATTCGGTAAAATTACCCCTGAATAAATGAAAAAACAATTACTACTTTTATTAAGTGTCCTTGGATTAGTTGATTCCATATTTTTGTCTTGGAAACATTTCAAAAATATAATCCCGCCTTGTACTGGTAGTATTTTCTCTGATTGTGGACAAGTCTTGACTAGTGAATACGCGTATTTTTTTGGTTTGCCTTTGGCCTATATCGGAATAATATATTATTCAATTCTGGTTTTATCGTTACTTATCTATCTTAAGAGTAGAAACCGAAAAGCAATTTATATTTTTATTATTGCCAATTCAATCGGGGTGTTTTTTTCCATATATTTTGTTTTTCTTCAATTGGTAGTGATCAGGGCGATTTGTACTTATTGCATGTTGTCGGCGATGATCACTTTTTCCATATTTGGACTGTGGCAAAACATCTTCAATAAGGAGAAAAAAATTCTAGCAGTGATATCAACCTCATTTATTTATCACCATTTTTTAAAACGGATATTTTTTTTATTGAATCCTGAAATAATTCATAATTTAATGGTTAAATTTGGGGTTTTGTTTGGACAGATAAGTATTTTCCGCTTTTTTTTTAAATATTTATATGTCTTTGAACATAAATCTTTAGCTCAAAAAATATTCGGAATTGATTTTAAAAATCCGGTCGGTTTAGCTGCTGGATTTGATTACAATGCACAACTTATGTGGATTTTACCTTCTGTCGGATTTGGATATCAATCTGTTGGAACAGTTACCAATCATCCATTTTCCGGTTATAAGCAAATGATGTTGGGAAGATTACCAAAATCAAAGTCATTATACGTCAATAAAGGGTTTAAAAATATCGGTTCAAAAAAAATTATCGAAAATTTAAAAAACAGATCAATCGAATATCCTTTTGGGATAAGTATCGGCCAAACCAATGATAAGCGATTTGTTTCAACTTTAGATCAGGCTATTGATGACATCTATTTCTGTTTTTTTTCTTTTAATAAGTCTAAGGTACACTTTTCCTATTATGAATTAAACATTAGTTGTCCTAATCTTAAAAATGGAGTTGATTTTTATTCTCCAGCAAAATTCGCTAAATTAGCTAATAAACTGAAAAATTTACATCTTATTAAGCCGGTATTTATAAAAATGCCGATTAATTTGAGTTCAGATCAGATTTTGGAGATTTTAAACACAGCGTCAAAATATTCTTTTATTAAAGGAATTATTATCGGCAATCTGCAGAAAAATCGGCGTCATAAAAGCTTTGACAAAGAGGAAATTAGTAAATTTGAAGGTGAGCCTGGTTCTTTCAGTGGACTACCAACTAGCGAGGATGGTAATCGATTGATAAAATTTTGTTTTAAACATTTTAAAAAGAGATTTGTGATCATCGGTTGTGGAGGAATTTTCTCGGCACAAGATGCTTATAAAAAAATAAAACTTGGAGCAAGTCTAATTCAGTTAATCACCGGTATGATATATAACGGTCCCCAGTTTGCAGCTGAGGTGAATAATGGGTTAGATGAGCTGTTAAAAAAAGATAGATACAAAACTATTAAAGAAGCGATAGGTGTTGATGTCGTCAGTTAATTTTTCTGTTTAATTATTCTTTCAAAAAACTCAATATCCCTTTGTATTAACGTACTCTTAGATCCTCTGGTAAAATTATGGCTTTCATTTTTATAGCTATAAAAATTAACCGACAATTTTAAATCATTCATTTTATCGACCAGTTTTGTACTCCATTCATAGGGGACCAATTCATCATTGTCACCATGATGAATAATTACGGGTGTCTTAATCTTATTTAGATTTTGTGATGGAGATAATTTATGTAGGTCTTTTCGATCGACTATTTTTTCAACAATCTCTTTTATTTTGTTGAGATTATCGGGTCGATTTTTTCTGATAAAATAATATAAACTTTCCGGATAATCCGCCGATACCGGAGCCCAAAGAGTGACACCTTTTATTTTATCGGTTGCCTCAATGATTTTTAGACTGATGTCTCCACCTAAAGAATGTCCCCAAATAAAAATATTATTAATATCTGCTTGCGGTAACGATTTTACTCCTTCAATCAGGTTTAATATATCGACAGGATAACTGAGTCGGTTTAATGGATCTGTTTTATCTCCTTCTGATTTACCATTAGCCCGATAATCAGATTTTATGACAATAAAATCATATGCAGCATAAGTATCAAAAGTAGCTTTGTAAGAACTAATTGTCGAGTAGTTTTTTGGATCGATATAGCCGTGATTAAAAACTATTACAGGGTATTTTTTTGTGATATTGGAATTATTGGGGATGCTCATCAAAGCGTAAATTTTCTTTCCTTCGGACTCATAGTTGATGATATAGGCGGTAAATTTTCGACTTCTATATGCTTCTTTTTCAATATTAATTATCACGAATTTTGATATTCTTTTATAAAGATTTTCAATAAACAGAGGAGAATAAAGAGATGGAGTAGGAAGTGGTGTTGTTATAACAGTCTTTTTATTGGAAACGATTTGTTTTCCATGATTTTTTTGCCCAACAATAATAAGAGCGAAAATTGCGAGAGATATAATTGCAACAGTCGTATAATGATTCATATGTTTATGGACAAATATCAGGCCATTTGGTTATCTTATTCTTCAATAAAAGACTTTTTAAATTGTCAGAGATCATATTATTACAAAAATATTTATAAAAATCCAAAAACAGGCCGGAAAATTGCAATTACTAAGCCTAGTCTATCTTTAGGACAAGCAGTTCATGATGTGATAGAAGAGATATCTAAGGTAGCTGTCGATCAAAGATTTGATATTCCACTTATGGATCGATATAAAAAAAGTTGGCAAAAAGTAACCGGACTCTATGGAGGATTTCGATCTAAAGATCAGGAAAATGATTATTTTATCCGTGGAGAGTTGATGATAAAGCTGTTAACCAAGCATCCGGGACCACTCGTAAAAAAAACCATAAAAATTAAGGAGAAAATACCTTATTATTGGTTTTCTTCGGAAGACAATATGATTCTTTGCGGAAAAATCGATTGGTTGGAATTTCTGGAGAAGACAAACAGTATTCATATTATTGATTTTAAGACGGGAAAAAGTGATGAAAGAGAGGACTCACTTCAATTACCAATATATTATTTAGTGGCAAAAAATTGTCAAAATCGTCCGATAACCAAAGTCAGTTATTGGTATTTAGACAGAGAAAGCAAACCAACCAAAATTCTATTACTCACTGAAGATCAAGCAGAAAAAGCAATAAAAAAAGTAGCCGAGCGGATAAAACTTGCTAGACAGCTAAACCATTTCAAATGTGCGATAGATGAAAAAGAGGGTTGCAGATACTGTGCTCCTCTTAAGGCTGTGATAGAGGGTAAAGGAAAGTTTGTCAGACTTGGAGATTTTGGTGAAGAGATATATTATTTACCTGATGAAGCGGTTAGCTTATAATCCCTCAACTTAGGTTCAGGACACGAAAAAACCCAGTCCAGCTGCTCGCGAGCGGCTGGACTGGGAATTTATATTAAAACTTCTTTTATCTCGTTACTGCAATTGTCCCGTTTTGAGCACTTGGTGCACTGACAGTGACTCGACCATTATTACTGGTGACAAAGTATCCAGTTACGTACGTGTCTGGAGCAGCTGGACATGGTGCCGGAACCGGCGCTGTCCCTGTAGCCGGATCAACTGGTAATTGAGCTATATAATCAGGTACTACGAGTGAACATATATCAGCTCCAGTGCTGCTAATTTCTATTGCTGCCGCACCACCGACAGGAATACCAGCAGGAACAACACCTCTACTATCGACCATTTGCTGTGAAATGGCATTTAATATTGCGTTGGCATCGGCTGATCTCTTAGTGTCGTTTGCCGAGCTAAGTTGTCTGGCAGGATTTATTGCGATTAAGGTAATTGCTAACAAGATCGCCAAGATACCAATGACGACCAATAACTCGATTAGAGTGAAACCATATGAGTGAATTTTTTTTATCATACAAATTAAATAATTTTTAACCCTATAATTTGTTATATAAAAAAATACGTGTTGTTGTCAAGAGGTATTTTGATACAAAAAGATCCTATCTAAGGAATAAAAAAAAGATCAATACCGAAAAAAGTAAAACAAAGACAATTAAAAGATAAGGAAGGTAGGATCGTTTTGGTTTTTCATCAATTTGAGAGTCTTTTTTTTCCGGTGTATGGTTTTCCATATCAGGCAAGAAATTTGTCGTCAGTGAAAAACTTAGTTGATTATAGTTATCAAATTGTTTAAAAAACTGACTTGTGGCGGTGAGATTTAATTGATTCTCGTTTGTAAATAATTGACTAAGCTCATTCTTTGTCAATATTGAGTTGGTATTTATACCATTTTTTTCTAAAATCCTACTTAAGAGTAAGAAATAATTATTATTAATTGCTAACACTTTAATCCCTTTATCGATAGGAGTTATTCTTGACTCGACGCTGTCAAAAGGCACGAGATCGAGAAATTTTTTAATTTCTTCCTCTTTTTTTTCTTCAGTTAAATTAATAAGGTCTTTTTCAAAAATGAGATCGTTATCAACGATCATTATGGCGTTAAAAGTAGAGATTTTATTGGTTTCTACAAAAGTTTTGATAACCTCGGCGAGCTTTTTAAAGTCAATTATTTCTAAATCGCGATTGATTTCTGCAGGTAAGACGAGATTTATAACTTCGGTGCTATTTTCGATGTAAAAATCGATGTCTTGTCTTTTGACGAAAATGATTCCTCTAGCTATATTTACCATAGATTATTAAAAAATTTCCTTCCATGAGTCAACACTTAAAGCATTATCATGATAACTTGTTATAACTCTTATTTTTCTAATGAAATTACCTGTTTTACCCGTTGAAATGATTGTTTTATCAGGTGAGCCGCTAACGGTTATTGTAACATTTCCTTCACCGACAGGTAGATCTTCTTCTCCCGTATAATTAGGATTTCTAAGAAGTCTAAGAAGTGCATTTTCTACTCCGGATTCAGCTATGTGTAATGCAATAGTGCCCTGCTGGTTTTTTTGAATACCTTGCGAGTTGAGAAGTAGGATAATCATTGAGGAAGAAGAGATGGTGATGGCGATTAATATAAAAATCAATAAAGTGATTAGTGCTTGACCTTTTTTCATCTTACGCCGACAGTGAAATTGTAACTTTTAACTTCTACACCTGATTTTTTGATGTCACGTCCGGTCAAAGTAAAATCGACTGATATGGTATTATTGCCATTTTGATTGCCTAGACGAGTAAATTGTAAATTAGAGACTGAAGTATTAACGCTACTCAATCTATCTGTGCCAATATTATCAGTGATGACTAGTTGATTGTCGTTTAATTGATATGTTTGATTGATACTATTAAAGCTCAATTGTAAATTATTCGTTATTGCTCCCGGTGCCGGTGGGATGATAATGCTATCAGAGCGAGAAATATCATAAGTTAAACGATTAATCAAAAAACTTGCATCGCGTTGTACTTCTGAAGTTGATTCGGTCTCTTTTTGAAGGTCAAGAGATGAAGTAAATATTTCAGTCAATACCAAAAGCAAAATCATAAAAATACCCATAAAAAGGAGCATTTCAACTAGCGTAAAGCCATTGTTTTTAGATTTTATTATCATTTTTTTCATGGTGAATAATTAACGGTCGCATCATAAAATACTGGTGTTTGTGATAAATCGTTAGTATTTAAAAATACTTTGTAACGAAAACAACGGCCAGGATTCTCATAACCACTACTATTATCATCAGCCGGAATCGCGTCAACAATCGTTGTGTTATCTAAAGTCGTAAAAAAACTGCCAGAAGTTTTATCAGGTCCAACGAATGAAAAAGTTACCCCGTTACAGCTTCCAGATATAGCATCAGCGACAGCCACTTGAATTTTTATGTCAGTTTGACTTGGGCGAGTGATATTAGCGGAAAGTCGATTAAAATATGTTGTTTGTGTTCCCGGATCAAATGTACTTGATTCAAATTCGCCTGATGTAGCATATTGCCCGCCAGGTCCACCTTCAATAATCTTAAATTCAGCAGTTGCATCACTGGTGACAAGATATGAATAAGCATCGCCATCTGTTTCTAAAACTGAAGAGACGCCATTTATTCCAGAGTTAATCTGTAGTCCACCACAACGAGTTGGGTGGGTTTCATCGGTGATATCAATTACTTGATATTCTTCTCCAGCGTTGCCGACAAGTATAGCTTTATTACCAGTGACAATAGTGATACCTTTTGGACTCATGCCATTAGCGTCATATGTCCCGACGTTCGGTCGCCCGGATGTTTTTACATCAGTGTTGATGATAAAAAATTCCGGTTTTGATGAGGAACCACCTGTAGCAAGATAGGCTCTGGTTCCTGTGGCGTTTACATATACTTCTTTACCACTTTCACCATTGACGTCTGCCCATCCGACGACTCTGAGATTGTAGACATCACTGGCATCGACAATAACCATTTCTAGTAGTGCATTAGATCCAACGGCGACATACACATAATTACCGACGACATAAATTTTTTCTGCAGTACCAAACAAGGATACATATACTCCATCTGTATCTAATTTCGGTCGATTACCACTTTTGGAAGATAAGTCAAAATTATATAGTTTATTACCTGTTGTCATATAACCCACATTTCCAACAACAAATACTCCTTTGCCATTACCGCTACCAGGAGCATCAAAATAACCGGCTTCTGTATATGGATTTGTTGTTAAATTAACAATCTCTACTTCTTTTCCATTATTATCAGTTGATAAATAAGCATAATTTAGTTCTCCAAAAACCGCGTTAGTTTTATAACCATCAAATGTTCCCAGCACTGTGGCGACAGGTGGATTTGAGTTGGTTATGTTAATATTGGCAAATGAGATGCCTGAAGAATTATCTCCTGTCCCGGCAAATGCCCGACCTTCAATAGCAGTGATAGCATTAGCGACACCGTTTTTTGGCAAATCAAGAGCTGAGATAGACAAGTTGGGTTGACACCAAAGTCCTTGTCCTCCAGCGCCCAAAATAACCTCCCCGCCTTGTTCATTAGTAACAGTGACCCCGTTTTTAGTACCTGAGTTGAAATCATTTTCTGTGGTTTGGGTATAGGCAATATTATCTAAATATCGAGTCATATAGAGAGTTGATTGAATTTGGGAAGAAAGTGGATCCGTCCAGGACACATTAATAGTCACTTTTTTTGTGGAGGGATCAGGATTGCCGCCCGAATCAACAATTACTCCATTATCATTACGGTTTACAGTCGAGACAGTCGCACTCCTTATGAATCCATTAAGCGTTAAAGGATTATTTGTCCAGATATAGGTATTTTGAGAAATAATCGGATGATAGACTCCATCAACAGCAAAATTATCCCAACCTGCTTCCCGGATGACATAAACCCTTTCTTGCATCTCTTGAAGAATATTTAGCGCTTGTTGTCTTTGGTTATATTGAGCACGACCGCTTCTTGAAGCGACGAAACCCGTAATTATTGCTGGCAATACGATTGATGTTAAAGCAATAACCATCAAAAGTTCAATCAAGGATTGACCTTGTGTTTTTAAATTTGGTTTTATCATTTAGTTTATTTCGCTGATCACTCCAAAACGGTTAATAACGATTGTTTTTTGTTCACCAGTGATTTGATCACGGATGATAACCGAATTTGATGATGGATTAAAACCTAAAAGTTCACCACTTAAGGTGGCAAAAATCAGTTGGGAATCAGGAAATGTGGTTTGATTAAAACTAATATTATCTCCCAAATTGACAGTAAAATTATGGCCGTCTGATGATGAGTAAGAAACGTCTCGAAAAAGCTCGTAAGTATTTTGGTTAAATCGGATGCCATAACTTTGAGGATTACTGGAAAGCGTACTATCACCAACCATAGCTTTTAACTGTTGATGATTCAAATCAGTCATTAATATATCGACAGTAGTACTTAGTGATGTTCTTGCTTTTGATCCAAAAAGATTCATAGTTGCTAATGTCATAAGTATCGAGCCTATAGCAATGGTCAGCATCAACTCTGCAACAGTGAATCCTCGCTTTAAATACATTTATCTTTGTCCAATTTGACTGATAAGGCCGTAAATGGGGGCAATTATTGATAACATCATTCCACCAATTAAAACACCGACAAAAACCAACATAATAGGTTCGATTAAGGCAGTGATAGTTCTTAAAGTATTGGTTACTTGATAATCAAGAAATTCCGAAATATCAAGTAAAGATTTATCTAAAGTACCGCTTTTTTCTCCCGCTTCGACAATTTTTATCATAATAGACGGTATGGTCTTTTTATCAGATCGAAGTCCTTGGGATAGTCTTTTTCCAGATGAGACTGTTTCCCGGCAATTTCGTATTATTTTGGCAATATCGTTTCTCAAAACCACGTCCTCAACTAACTCAAGTGCATTTGTGATTGGTATACCCGAATTCAAGAGGTAATATAAATTACGTGAAAATCTTGTTAAATCAATTTGTTTCACTAAAATTGATATTAATGGTAATTTAAAAAAAAGTGCAAACAACTGACGACGTCGTGTTTTAAACAAATATACCATCCCTGAAAAAAAGAAAATCAGTCCGATGCATAGAGGAATAGTATTATTTGTCATTATATTTGAGACGAAAATCAATATTTTGGTTGGTAAGGGTAAAGTGACTCGTAGTTGAGTAAAGACTCTAGCTATTTTTGGTATTACAAAAAGCAGAATCACCAACATCACTCCTATAAAAACAAGACAGATTAATACTGGATAAGCAAGAGCAGACTTAATTTTATCAGTAAACTCACTCTCTTTAAGAATTGTATTTTTTAGATCTCTTAGAGCAATATCTAAAGTACCTGATTCTTCTGCTGCTTTAAGTAAATTTATGGTTACCTTATCAAATACTTTTGGAAATTTTGAAAAAGAAATGTAAACCCTTTTTCCCTGAATTAAATCATCGCGTAATACTTCCAGCATTTTTTTTTGATTTCCTTTTGAATCTTCAAGAAGTGAATCAACCGTCTCTAAAATTGATATACCCGAGGTTAACATCGTAGAAAAATTACTTACGAATCCTATTTTATCTGTCGTTGACAGTGAAATATTTTCTATTTTCATAATTGGACTTTTGTAACACGTAAAACTTCTTCAATAGTAGTTGAACCTTGAGCAATTTTTTCAATACCGTCATCTAACATTGTCGTCATTCCTTCTTGTATTGCCACCTTGATAATTACGTCAGAATTGGCTTTTTCGACGATCAATTTTTTAATATTTGGTGATACCTCTAATACTTCAAAAATTCCAATCCGCCCTGCATAACCAGTATTATGGCAAAGCTTACATCCGGATCCTTTATAAATTCGAATTTCATGATTTTCTTCTGTAAACATAAAATGTTTTTTGACTACCTCAGGTGAAAAAAATTTATTTAGTTCAAATTCTGATAGAAGATATGAAATACGGCAATTATCACATATCTTTCTGATCAGTCTTTGTGCGACAATTACATTGACAGTTGAGGAGACAAGAAATGGTTCGACTTTCATATCAGTCAATCGTGGAAGAGTAGTGGCTGCATCATTGGTATGCAATGTGGATAAGACTAAATGTCCGGTTAAAGCAGCGTTGACAGCAATCCCGGCGGTTTCGACATCTCTGATTTCTCCAACAAAAATAACATTTGGATCTTGTCTTAATATAGATCTAAGTCCCGCGGCAAAAGTAAGGTTGGTTTTTGTATTAACCTGAATTTGATTAACGCCTTTAAGTCGATATTCGACGGGATCTTCTATCGTTGTAATATTTTTTTCCCGGGTATTTATAATTTTTAAAATTGCATATATTGATGTTGATTTTCCAGATCCAGTCGGGCCAGTTGATAAAATCATTCCGTATGATTTATGAAAAGCATCTTGGATTTTCTTTAAATCTTTTTCATTCATACCCAAATCAGATAAAGTGAATTTTCGCGATTTGGATGATAGAAGTCTTAATACCGATTTTTCACCATCGGCGATGGGGATAATTGACACTCTTATATCGAGCATTTCTTCTTCAAGTCTAAGTCTCATCTTTCCATCCTGGGCTGATTGATGTTCATCGGTCCGGAGTTTAGAAGCAACTTTTATACGAGTGATAATCCTGTCATGAAAATTTTTCGGTAAATTTAATACATCATGCAAAATTCCATCGATGCGAAATCTTATAAGCGAATATTTTTCCTGGGGTTCAATATGTATATCTGATGCTTTATTTTGATAAGCATAGTCAATAAGAGTATCAACAATTTTAGCAATCGGGGCTTGATCTAAGCTAGTAAACGTATCCATTCCAAGACTGCTTTGACCTATTAATTGATCGATAATTATTTGTAATTCTTTGCGATATAATTGAGCAGCATTATTAATATCACGCTCTAAAGCTAAATAAACCATGACTGGCTGATTTGTTTTTTTTGCCAGATGTAATGCGAGATTATGATTGCTGGGATCAGCTAAAGCCAGTCTAATTTCCTTATTGTCCCGATAAAATGCAATTGCTTTATATTTTCGAGATATTCTCTCCGGTAATAAATGAAATACATCTTCTTGAATAGAGGTTTTTGAAAGAGAGATGAAAGGAATCTGGATGTAATTAGCAATTAAATGACCTAAATTTTCCTCAGGAATATTATTTTTTTCAACAATAGCATCAAATAGCGACATCTCCGCTGCTTTAGCAAAGACAATTAGTTCTTGGACGTTTTTTTCATGAACCAGACCGCTTTGAACCACTAAATTCATTAATTGATCATCTGAAATAATCATATTGTTTATTTGTATCTAAAATAAGTCTACATTAGATTTTTTTTTGGATCAATGAAGATTTTGAATGAGAGTTTTTTTTAGATGAATAATGTCTTTTTCAATTAATACAGACATCGATAATATTTCATTACTAATATCTTTAAGTTGTTTCATTTTTTCCATTATTATTCTATTTTCTACCATATCGCTTTTTGTTAATATGATTATTTCTTTTTTAGATAGCATATCCGGATCATAAATTCTTAATTCATTTCTGATGGTGTGATAATCTTCGACAACATTTTCACTCGTTGAGTCAATACAGTGGATTAACAACTTTGTTTTTTTAATGTGTTTCAAAAATTTTATTCCCAATCCTTTGCCTTTAGAAGCACCACTGATAAGCCCTGGAATATCAGCAATGACTTTTTCATCCATAACACCCAAATTTGGCTCAAGTGTGGTAAATGGATAATTACCAATCTTGGCATGAGCATTAGTTAAGCAGTTTAAAAGGGTTGATTTGCCGGCATTGGGTAATCCAATTAGTCCAATTTCAGCAATGAATTGAAGATTAAAATTAAAGTGTCTGGCTTGACCCGGACTTCCTTGTTCAGCTTGGCTTGGAGTTTTATTTTGCGCTGATCTTAGTTCCCAGTTGCCACGACCACCGATACCACCTTTAGCTACTAATATCATTTGATCAACGAAGGTAATTTCTTTTCGCCATTCAATATCCAGGTCGGATATTATTGTTCCAATAGGTATTTTAAGTAGTAAGTCCGCTCCGGAAGCTCCGTGTCTCTTTTTGGATTTTCCATTCTGTCCGTCTTGGGCAGAAATTTTTCTTTCTGAGTGAAATTTTTTTAAGGCGGTAAGATTTGACACGCCAATGAAATATACATCTCCACCTCTACCGCCGTCCCCTCCATCAGGACCACCTTTTGGGATGCCTTTCTCACGGCGATAAGAGACGCAGCCGTCTCCACCTTTACCCGCAGAAATCAATATTTCGACTTCATCGACAATCATGAGTTAACTTTATTATAGATCATTTTTAAAATGATATAATCTAAAAATTGATAAATTATATCGTAGATGAAATACCTACACGAGCATGACATTTTTCCCAAAGGAAAAATACACAGAAATTTAGGCGTTGATGATCTAATTAAAAGAAGTTTGGCGAGAGGCGAAGGTAAGCATTCCAGACTTAAAGTTCTTGTCGTTAATACAGGTAAATACACGGGTCGTTCACCTGATGATCGATTCATTGTTGATAGTCCCGCCGTTCATAAAGAAATAGATTGGGGTAAGATTAATGTCCCGATAAAAAATAAATATTTTCAAATTGCTTATAAAAAGATCACCAACTATTTTTCTTCTTTGGATGAAATTTATATTTTTGATGGTTTTGTCGGCGCTGATGACAAATATAAACTTCAAGTGAGAGTTATATCGGAATTTGGGTATCAATCTTTATTTTCTACCCATCTATTTCGTCGACCGAACATATCAGAACTGAAAAATCACGTACCCCAACTAACAGTTTTAGTGGCTCCAAGCGTCACTGGAAATCCGATTACTGATGGGACTAAATCAGAAGCTTTTATCATACTAAATTTAGAAAAAATGATAGTTTTAATCGGTGGTAGTAAATATGCCGGAGAAATTAAAAAATCAGTGTTTTCTGTAATGAATTATATTCTGCCTAAAAAAAATGTTCTTCCGATGCACTGCTCCGCCAATACCGATAAATCCGGAAATACTGCACTTTTTTTCGGTCTGTCCGGCACGGGTAAGACCACTCTTTCTGCTGACAAGAAGCGTTTCTTAATTGGAGATGATGAACATGGTTGGTCGGAAAACGGCGTGTTTAACTTTGAAGGAGGTTGTTATGCTAAATGTATTGATCTAAAAAAAGAAAATGAACCACAAATATGGAATGCGATAAGACATGGTAGTTTGGTAGAAAATGTAGTTATTGACAAAGCTGGCGATTTTGATTTTGGGGATCGAAGTTTAACCGAAAATACCCGTGCTGCATACCCTTTAGAATATATTGAAAACGCGGTTTTATCTGGAATTGGTACGCATCCCAAACATGTCATTTTTTTAACTGCGGATGCATATGGCGTTTTGCCGCCGGTCGCTAAACTTGATGAACACGCCGCTATGTATCATTTTTTATCGGGGTATACTTCAAAGCTAGCCGGGACAGAGCGGGGGATAGTAAAACCTGTGGCAGTTTTTTCAACATGCTTTGGTGCTCCATTTATGCCTTTGAAAGCATTGATTTATGCAAAACTTCTAAAAAAATATCTACTGAAATATAAAGCAAAAGTTTATTATGTTAATACAGGATGGTCCGGTGGGCCGTATGGAATTGGTACAAGGATTAGTATTAAAAATACAAGGAATATTATTTCAGCGATTTTAGAAGATAAACTTGATAAGTTTGGTTATAGTCACAATGATGTTTTTAATCTTAATATTCCTAATAAAATTATTGGCGTAGATGAAAAAATACTTAAATTCCGTTCTCTTTGGAAAAACAAACAACTATATGATCGTCAAGCGATAAAGTTAGTCAATTTATTTGCCAGTAATATAAAGAAATTCGACAAAATTCCTGATGAAGTGATAAAATCAGGTCCACAAACATGAAACGGAATAAAGAGGATGAATTGTATTCGAGAATAATAAGGAGAGATGATGTAGCGTTATATAATTTTTACAAAGAACATCGTCAAACTCTTTATCATTTTATTTTGCGACAAATTAAAGAAAAAGCTGATGCAGAAGAGATACTACAAGACGCTTTTTTAGGTTTTATAGAGTCTCTTCGTGATTTTAGAGGTCAATCTAGTATGAAGACGTTTCTGTTTTCAATTGCAAAGAATAAAATTATTGACAAATTAAGACGGCGAAAAATTAAGAAGATTTTGTTTTCAAGTTTGCCTAAAGGATTTGTTGAATCATTATCAACAATATTGCTAGATGATGAGATTGATAGAAGGTATATAACCAATAAGATTGATTCAATTTTCAACAAGCTGCCAAATGATTATGCCACAGTACTTAGACTAAAGTATAAAGAAGGCTATAAGGTTCAAGAAATAGCTCAAAAAGTAAAATTATCGTTTAAAGCAACGGAAAGTCTAATATTTCGGGCAAGAAAAGCATTTGTAATTGCTTATAATCAACATGAGGAACAAGGAATTTCTCCGAATAAAACACAAACTGCACGAAGTCTACTCACTAACCCCCAATGATTTACATTTTGAAAAATTCACAAGTGTCTTTAAATATATAAGTTCTTATTTAAAAATCTTTCCTTTTAAAGTTATTATTCCATTAACAATTCTTATAATTTTGACTTTATATTTTTTAGTTGGATATTTATTAGTCAAACTAGTGACTATACTTCAATACGGATTTTAATGAAAGAAAAAAAGACCACTATACTAACCCGATTAATTACCTCCTGGATTTTTTTTACGAGATATTTATTTGGTTTAATTTTTTTCCCCTACAGAACCATGCGCCAAATTGTTAAAGAAAAAGATAATTATCAATTGTTTTTTATATTAATTTTTGTATATGGATATTTTATTTTTGCTACTTTAATGAGGAATAAAACACTTAATCCTTTTATTTTATCATCTTCATCATTGATCACATTTATTTTTTTTATTTTGACTTTTATCTTGACAACAAGTTTTTTTTATCTATTAGGAAAATTAATCAAACGGGATATAGATTATAAAAATTTATTATTTTCTTTTGCTTTTTCACTTTTTCCAACCATAACTTGGTTTTTATTTACATCTGTTGTTTATTTTCTAATTCCACCTCCACGTACCTTCTCGTTTCTAGGTAAATCGTTCAGTTTAATTTTCTTAACCATATCGTTAAGTTTGCTTATTTGGAAGTTATTGTTGTTTTATTTATCCCTAAGATTCTCTCTAAAATTAAGTTTTTATCGACTTATGATATTTATTATTCTTTATGCTGCTTGGTTTATTCCATATTCAATATTTATGTATCAAATTAAAATTTTTAGGATACCGTTCATTTAATAACGGAAATACGAAAACACGAAAATATGAAACACAAGACACATCTAAAATTAACTGATTTAAAAAGAGTCAATCAGCGAAAGGAATTTTTAGAGAAGGAATTAGCCATTAATTTAAAGGATATCGCTAGCGTATTAATTGATGATGAAAAAGACGTTCATTGTGAAAACTTAATTGGTGCTATTTCATTACCTTTGGGGGTAGCCGGACCAATCAACATCCAAGGTAAGTATATCAATGGTGATTATTTCCTTCCTTTAGCGACGAGTGAAGGAGCATTGGTCGCTTCAGTAAATCGAGGTTGTAAAGTAGTGAATCAATCAGGTGGTGTCTTGACCAACGTAGAGCAAGTTGGGACATCGAGAGCTCCTGTATTTGAAACAAGCGGAATAAGACAGGGATTAATAATTAAAAAATGGCTACACGAAAATTTTCATGAAATAAAAAAAGTCACAAAATCTACTTCTTCTCATTTGGAGCTTCTAGATATAAAGGTTCAAATAATTGGAGTTTACGTTTTTGTCCGATTTTTATTTGACAGCGAAGATGCAATGGGTATGAATATGGTGACCATTGCTACTGAAAAAATTATTGAGTTTATTAATAAGCAAACTGATACAGTAAATTTATCTATAGCCGGAAATTACGAGGTTGATAAAAAGCCAGCATGGCTTAATATGATTTCTGGTCGTGGAAAAAGAATTTGGGCTGAAAGTATAATCAAAAATACACAAATTATAGATACGCTTAAAACTACTCCTCAAAAAATATTTGACGTCTGGTTAGCAAAATGTATGATTGGGTCGGCCATAAGTGGATCACTGGGTTTTAATTCTCATTTTGCAAACATTGTTGCCGCTTTTTATGCTGCAACTGGCCAAGATTTAGCTCATACAGTTGAAGGAAGTCTTGGTGTAACTACGACTAAAATATTATCTAATCAAGATTTATATTTCTCTGTTTATTTGCCCGATATTATGATCGGAACGATAGGTGGTGGAACAAGACTTAAAACACAAGCAGAAGCAATAAATATTATCGGGGTGAAAAAGAGTTATGAGTTAGCTGAAGTTTTGGCGGCTGCAGTACTTGCAGGTGAGCTGTCTTTATTAGCTTCTTTAGCTGAAGGATCATTGGCTAAAGCTCACTCTAAGTTAGGTAGATAAGATTATTAAATATGACAGGTATAGTATCCTACGGTTTTTACATTCCAAAATATCGGATCAAAATCGGAGATATTGCTAAAGTTTGGGGAAAGGAAGAGAAAAACATATCAAGATCTTTATTGGTAAAAGAAAAGACGGTAGCAGGTATTGATGAAGATTCTTTGACAATGGCTTATGAATCGTCAAAAATGGCATTTGAGGGTTTGAATATTGACAAGAAAAAAATTGGCGCCGTATATGTTGGTTCAGAATCTCATCCTTACGCAGTTAATCCAACAGCAACGATATTAGCTGAGATGTTAGGCATTCGTGGTCATTATTTAGCTTCAGATACAGAATTTGCATGCAAAGCCGCGACAGGAGCGATGATATCCGGTTTAGGTATGATTAAATCCAAACTTACATCCTACGTATTGGTTTCAGCTTCAGACAAGGCTCAGAGTATGCCTCATGATGTATTGGAATATACTGCCAGTTCAGCATCAGTCAGTCTCTTGATGGGTAGTCAAGATTTAGTCCTGAAAGTACTAGACTATTCTACATATTCAACCGATACACCTGATTTTTGGCGTCGTGATGGGATAAGATATCCATCTCATGGTGGAAGATTCACAGGACTGCCTGCCTATTTTTATCATATTTTTAATTCCTCTTCTGATCTATTAAAAAAAACCAAAATTAAGCCTCATCAGATAGCTCATGCGGTATTTCATATGCCAAATGGTAAATTTCCAATTCAAATAGCTTATAAACTAGGATTTGATTTTGATCAAGTAAAACAGTCATTAGTGGTAGAGAATCTTGGTAATTCTTATACGGCATCGGCGTTACTTGGACTTGTATCGGTTTTAGAAGTAGCCCAAAAAAATGATTTAATTTTTTTTGCTTCATTTGGTTCTGGTGCCGGATCCGATGCTTTCATATTTCAAGTCACTGACAATATTGATAAAAGAAGAATGTCCTTATCAAAAAAAATTAAAAATAAAAAGTACATTGATTATCCGACTTATTTAAAGTTCATGGACACAATCTAATCATAAAACATAAAGCATAAAACATGAAGCATTAATATATATTAAAAGTGTTTCAAGTTTCATGTTTCAAGAATTATGGTATCAATTATTGGTTACTATACAACACAATTTGGTGAACTTTGGGAAAAATCGTTATTTAGTTTAGTAGGGGAAGCCATTGATAATGTTTTAATAGAATCCGGTCTGGAAAAAAAACAGATAGATGCAGTTTTTTTTGGCAATATGTTGTCTGGAATCTTAGAGAATAATTTACACGCTAGTGCTAAAATCGCGGAAATACTTAAACTTAATATACCTATTTTTAGAGTTGAAGCAGCATGTGCTTCAGGGGGCAGTGCATTTAATTTAGCTGTTAATTATGTTAAATCACAGGCAGCAGAGACAGTGCTTGTCGTCGGCGCAGAGAAAATGACTGATTTTTCTCCTGAACAAGTAGTTGGTGGTTTATCTGCAGCTTCAAGTGGTGAAGAACAGGAGTCGGGTTTGACGTTTCCGGGAATATATGCTTTGATGGCTCAAAGTTATTTAAATAAAAACAAAACAAAAGAAGAAGATTTGGCTTGCATATCAGTTAAAAATCATTTTCATGGAAGCTTAAATGACAAAGCTCATTTCAGACGTCAAATAAGTGTGAGTGACGTTTTAAACAGTGCTTATGTTGCTTATCCTTTGAAAGTCCTGGATAGTTCTCCAATTTCTGATGGTGCATCATCTGTAATAATAACCAGCAATAAAAAGATAATAAAAAAAGCAAAAAAACCCGTGATGGTTTTAGCGTCAGAAGTGGTCAATGATACGATATCGTTAAAAAAAAGAAAAAATCTCGACTCAATTGAAGCCACTATTATCGCTGCTGATAAAGTATTTAAAAAAACAGGATTAAAAAGAAAAGATATCACCGTAGCGGAGCTACATGATTGTTTCTCAATTGCTGAGATTATTGCTATGGAAGACATTGGTTTTTGGAAAAAAGGTGAAGGAGCAAGCGGGGCTAGAGCTTATTCAACAATGTTTGGTCGATCGGATAATCTGGTGGTAAATACATCAGGTGGATTGAAAAGTGCAGGTCATCCTGTTGGGGCAACAGGTATCAAACAATTGGGTGAAATTTACTTACAACTGACCGGACGTGCAGAAAAGAGACAGGTAAAAGGAGCAAAATATGGATTGGCACATAATGTAGGGGGTTCTGGAGGCACAGTCGTTATTACAATATTAGGGAATTAAATATGTTACAGGTTACACGTATAACGTTACACAAATTATGATTTCACCAGTAAAAATTTGGCGTCGGCAAAGACATATAAAAGATCAATTAGGCAAAACAGGGAAAATATTGACTTGGACCAAAATTTATATCGCTGCAAAAGAATTTAAAAAAAACGCCCCATATTATGTAGTTATGGTTGAATTAGATAGTGGACGGCGACTATATGGTCAATTAGTTGACTTGATGGATGAAAAAATATCAATCGGAATGAAAGTTGAATCAATATTGCGAAAGGTCAGGCAACCCTCACAAGACGGAGTAATTGCCTACGGTATTAAGTTTAAACTCCTCAAAGACGAGTAACGGTCACTTGGCTTTAAATAATGAAAAAAATAATAACCTATTCAGCTCCCGCTAAAGTAATTTTATCCGGAGAACACGCTGTTATATTTAATAAACCAGCATTGGCATTGGCTTTGGCTTTGCGATTAAATTTTAGTCTGCTTAATGCAGGAAGTAAAAGAAAAAATAATACTAATATTGATTTTATATCCAAAACAGTTAAGAATTATTTAAAGAGTCAGAAGAAAAAAATATTATCAAATAGAGATTTATATCAATATGTCATTAAATCTTCAATTCCAATAAAAAGAGGTTTAGGATCTTCAGCCGCCCTTTCTGTGGCAGCATCGGCGACTTTTTTAGAATATTATAGTGGTGAAACTTATCCAAACGAAATTGTTAATAATCTCAGCTATAAAATAGAAAAGCGGTTTCATGATAATCCGTCAGGAGTTGATAATAGTGCATGTTGTTTTGGAGGATTAATATATTTTCGAAAAGAGTTCAATTTTCTAAAAAACATTTCTCAATTAAATTTTATTATTCCAAAAAAAATTGAAGAAAAACTCTATCTTATAGATTCAGGTCCACCATTAGAAAAAACGAGTGAGATGATAAATCTCGTTGCGGATTTTTATCGACGTCATCCAAAAAAAGCTGCTGATATTTTTAATGATATTGAGAAAACCACTCGTCGATTTGTTGTATCCATTATTAAAGAAGATGAACATTTATTTGCTGAATCATTAAAGAATAATAATGTCTTATTAAACAAGCTTGGTATTATTTCGGCAAGAACCCAAAATTTATTGTTGGATTTGAATAAATTTGGCGTTGGTAAAGTCACCGGAGCCGGCGGAAGATCAGAAAATTCAGGATTTATACTTTTTTTTGCCTTTGATGAATCGCGATTAATTCATTACCTTATGTTAAATAAAATTAATTATTTTAAATTTAAACAATCTGTAGAAGGGTTGAAAAAAGAACCATGATTTCTTCTAGCGCCCCTGGTAAATTGGTTGTTTTTGGTGAGCATGCCGTAGTCTTTGGTTATCCCTGTATTGTCATGGCAATAGATAAAAAAATTTCAATTTCAATTGAAAAATCTGAAGCTGATAGAGATGAAATTGTTCTCCCCGAAAATATTGATAATTATTTGATAAAAAAAACTCTGGAAATATTTAGAAATAAATTCAGAACAAATAAATTCTTAAGAATTATTTCAAAAAGTGAATTCAGCGAAAAGCTAGGTTTAGGATCGTCATCTGCATCTGTCGTCGCCATGATTAGAGCATTAAGCAAATTTTATAATCTCCATTTATCAAGTTCTGACATTTTTGAACTTAGTCATAGAGCGGTTTTATCTGTTCAGCCTGATAATTCAGGCACTGATATTGCCGCTGCCGTTTATGGCGGGATTCTTTATTACCAAAAACCAGGACAAATAAAGATTATATCTCATGGTCGATTACCACTTATAGTAGCTTATTCAGGTCAAAAAGCTAAATCAGCAGATATGATAAAACAGGTTAAGTCTCTTTTTAAGAGGCGTAGAAAGACATTATTACAACTATTTATTAAAATGGAAAATATTGTCAATGAAGCAACCGATGCAATTGAGAAAAACAATTTTATTAAACTTGGGGAGTTAATGAATATTAACCATCAACTTCTTAAAGATTTAAATGTAAGCACAACTAAACTTGACAAGATGGTCGAAGCCGCCATATCTTCCGGTGCTTGGGGTGCAAAATTATCTGGAGCTGGTGGAGGAGACTGTATAATTGTTTTAGTCTCGGATAGCAAAAAGGATGATGTATGTAAATCGATTAAAAAAGTTGGAGGTAAGATTATTAAATTTTAAAACCATGAAAGCTACAGCTGTTGCACCATCAAATATCGCATTTATCAAGTATTGGGGAAAGAGAGATGAAGATTTGAGAATTCCATTAAACAGCAGTATTTCGATGAATTTAAGTAATCTGACGACTGAAACGACAGTTGAGTTTTCTGAAAAGTTCGAAAAAGATGAGGTATTAATTGATGGTATATTTGATATTCAAGTCGCAAAACGGGTTGTAGGTCATTTAGATCGAGTGCGGAAATTAGCAGGTATAAAAAGCCGAGCCAAAGTTATTTCAAAAAACAATTTTCCGGCTTCAACCGGTTTATCATCATCAGCCTCCGGATTTGCCGCTTTGACTTTAGCTGCAACGGCGGCTTGTGGACTTCAATTATCAGAGAAAGAACTGTCCATTTTAGCTAGAAAAGGATCAGGTTCTGCATGCCGGTCAATACCTGACGGTTTTGTCGAATGGATTGCCGGAAACAGTGATGAAACATCCTATGCAAAATCCATCTTTCCTGTAAATTGGTGGGATATTGTTGATATAGTTTGTATTTTAAGCTGCAAACCGAAGGAAATTCCAACTTCTATTGGTCAAAGATATGTAAGTACTAGTCCTTTTATGATAACAAGACTTAAAAAAATTAATAATAAAATCAAGTTGGTAAAAAAATATATTGCCAACCGGGATTTCACCCGTTTCGGAGAAATAGTAGAACATGAGGCTTTAGAGCTTCATGCTATCATGATGACCTCCTATCCTTCACTTATATATCTTTATCCGGAATCGATTAATCTAATAAATAGCATATATAGATTGCGAGAGGAGGGATTGGAATGTTATTTCACTATCAATACCGGACATAATCTACATATAATTTGTCTGCGGAAAGATATTGAAAAAGTCACAACAAAATCTCACGATCTTGTGCTAAAAGATCTTATAATTAATGAGTCATCTATTGGAGTACGATTAAATCAAAATTATTTAGACTTGCAACAAACTTGACCAAGATCAATACAATCATCATAGCTTGAATCTTCGGTATAACCTAGTCCACAAGCAATTCCAGTTGCATCTGATTTTGCACAATATCCAGGGCATTTTTTGGGGATAATTGGTATTTTAAATTCCCAACCGTTTGGTCCACGTTTTATTATCCCCAAGACATTCCCGGTAATCAGTGAAAACAGAGTAAGAGCGACAACAAGAATTAATATTCCTAAAATTGCATTGACGATTTTTGCCCTGGCTTTTTCTAATCTTTCTTTATCACCTTCACTCGTTGTCCAATCGAGTGCTCCCCAGATCATATATACTAGCATTACAATACCAAATACAATTAATACAATATTTAATAAAGTCCCAAAAAAAGCACCGAGGGCTACGAAAGGATCACCATAAAGCATACTGGGTCCTGGAGGAGGAGTTATTTTACCGAATATATCTTCAATAGATTTTGTCGGCTGTGCTAAAAACATATATATTAAATCAGAAAATCAACACCCATTATCCGTCCGATTAATCGGACCAAGAAAAAGCTTGCTAATATCATCACCAATCCCAATATCGACCACATAATAATTTTTTGTGCTTTTTGTAAATTCTCAGAGACGCCACCTGCAGTCAAATAAATGAAAGCCCCGTAAATTAACATGAATAGTACTAAAACAGCTGCAATAGTGAGTGAAAGATTAATAAACAGATTAAGAAGGCTAGAAATATTGCTGAAATTTTTTGCTATCGGGAAATCCTGTTCAATATTTAATGCTAAAAACCTGTGCCCCATAAATTGATTCTATACCCATTTGGTGATGAATTGCAAGGTATAATATGGAAATAATCCAAAGAAATAGATATGAATCAAAATCTAATTCATCCAAATCACATAGCTATTATTCCTGATGGAAATAGAAGGTGGGCTATTGATCATAAGTTACCGACGATTGAAGGACATCGCCGGGGCTATGAAAATGTTGTTAGAATAATGGAATATCTTCGAAAGCTTGAAATATCTACGGTAACGTTTTGGGCTTTTTCTGTCGATAATTGGCAAAGAAGCAAAGATGAAGTAAAGCACCTGATGCGAATATTTGAATTATTTATTGATAAACATTTGAAAGAAGCAATTAAAAATGAAGTAAAACTTATTCATATTGGTAGAAGAGACAGATTACCGGAAAGTTTAAAAAATAAAATAAAAGCTGCAGAAGAAAAGACTAAAAATTTCTCTCATTTTTTTTTCAATATTGCCCTTGATTATAGTGGAAGGGATGAAATTGTAAGAGCGGTAAATAAAGTATCAAGTATGAAGTATCAAGTATCAAGTATGACCGAAGATGATATTAATAATAATTTAGATTTAGCGGGACAGCCATATCCTGAACCGGATATAATCATTCGTACCGGTAAGCAAATACGTCTATCGGGATTTATGCTTTGGCAATCTCAATATAGTGAACTTTTTTTCCCAAACAAATATTTTCCTGATTTTAGAGAGGCAGATATTGATATGATATTAGATGAATATCGTATTAGACAACGTCGATTTGGCAAATAAATAAACAAAAATATGTTTAATCCACAGTTTAATATCACCAATAAAGTATTAAAAAATATTGGCTTAATTGAAGCAGCAAAAGAAGTCATAAATGATGCGCCACTTCTTCCACTGTGGGAAAAACAATTCAAAGAGGATGCCATTGTCAGAACGGCATATCATGGTACTCATATTGAAGGTAATAAATTAGATATAAATGAAGCTAAGGATGTTCTTTTAGGTAAGGATGTGATTGGTCGATCACGAGATATACAGGAGATAATCAATTATAGAAAAGTAATACAACTAATCGAAGATGAGGCAAAAAGAAAGATCGAGCGGTTGACGGAAGATTTTATTAAAAAAATTCATCGTATCGTCGTTTATAGAATTCTCGGTGAAGAAGAAGGTGGTAAATATAGATTAAAACAGGTAGTCATCCGTAATTCAGAGACGGGCGAAGTGACCTTTAGACCACCTCAAGCAGTGGAAGTACCATTTCTAATGAGGGAATTTGTTTATTGGGTCAATCGTATCTCAGATGATGATATTCATCCCATATTGAAAGCTGGTGTGGTTCATCATGAACTGGTCAGAATTCATCCGTTTATAGATGGCAATGGCCGTGTAGCAAGAGGCATGTCAACTTTAGTACTTTTTTTGGGTAATTATGATACGCGGAAGTTCTTTTCTTTAGAGGAGTATTACGACAAAGATGCTGTTAGTTATTATGAAAATTTAAAAAAAGCCTCTGATGGTGATTTGACTTCATGGCTTGAGTATTTTACACAAGGTGTGGCAATTGAGTTTGAAAGAGTTAGAAAAAAAGTTCTGAAACTATCCAAAGATACTTATTTAAAGCAAAAACTGGGCGGTAAACAGATCTTCTTAACAGAGCGACAAGTGAAAATTATTGAATATATCCAAAGCATCGGATATCTTCAAAATCAGAATTTTTCCGACGTTATTACAGACGTCTCAGAAGATACGATATTACGTGATATTCAAGAGCTTATTACCTACGGAATAATAAAAAAGGTCGGTAAAACAAAAGCAGCGCGATATATTATGGTGTAAAATTAAACAATGATTGGTAAATCACCGGAATTTTTGTATATCGGTTTTATTCTTCCTACACTCTTTGCTTTAACTTTAGTCGGTGAGGGTATATATAAAATTTCCAAAAATGAAGAAGGTTTTTTTACTTTTATTTTGGGAATTTTTTTTCTAGTCGGTGTCATCGCTGGGTATTTTTTTCTTTTTTTGCAATAATTTATGACTTTTAAACAATTATCTATTTATTTCGCCAAAATTGAGGATACATCATCCAGATTGAAGATAACCGAAATTATTGCTGATCTTTTCGATAAAATATCTGACAAAGAGATTGATAAGGTGTTGTATTTATTACAAGGCAGGCTCACGCCCCTTTTTATTCGACTTGACTTTGGCTTGGGTGAGAAGATGATAATAAAAGCTTTAATCGAAGTAGTAAGGGTAAGTGAAAAAACATTCATCAGCAATTATAAAAAAATTGGTGATTTGGGTAAGACCGTTGAAGATTTAAAGAATAAGAATCATCAATTTCCAAAAAAAGATATATCTATCATTGAGGTTTTTAACCGATTAAACGAGATTGCCAAATGCGGTGGTTTTGGTTCACAAGAGAAAAAAACATCACTATTTACTGAATTGGTAAAAGGACTTGATCCTCTCTCGGCAAGATTTGTTGTCAGAATCCCAACTAACACTTTAAGGCTTGGTTTTTCTGATATGACCATACTTGATGGTTTTTCCTGGATGTTAACAGGAAATAAATCTTTAAGACCTAAAATTGAAAAAGCATATCATGTTCGTCCTGATATTGGTTATATAGGACAACAAATAAAGAAATCAGGAATTGCAGGACTTACTCAAGTTAAACCTAAGCTTTTTACGCCAATAATAATGATGAAAGCAGAGCGTCTATCGTCTGCAACAGACATATTAGAAAAAGCACCAAAAGCTATTATCGAACCGAAATATGATGGTTTTAGATTACAAATACATGCTAATAAATCAGACGTTAAGCTCTATTCACGAAGTCTTGAAGATGTAACCTTTATGTATCCGGATATTGTCGATGGAGTTAAAAAGGAAGTTGTTGCCGATGAAATTATTTTAGAAGGAGAAGCAATTGGTTTTCATGTTGAATCGAACTCTTTTTTGCCATTTCAAGAAACAGTTCAACGGAAAAGAAAATATGACATCGCTGAAAAAGTCAAAGAAATTCCGCTTAAATTATTTGCCTTCGAGATTCTGTATTCAAATGGAGTTAATTATCTAAATATTCCGCTTGAAAAAAGAAGACGCGTTTTGGAAAAGTCGATAAAACTGACAGGTTCAAAATCTACAGATACATTACTTATATCACCTGAAGAAATAGTCGATTCGGAGAAGAAAATTAATTTGGCTTTTGAGGATGCCGTCTCAAAAGGATTGGAAGGAATTATGGTAAAAAAACTTGATGGAATTTATCAACCGGGTGCTCGTGGATGGAACTGGATAAAGTATAAAAGAAGTTATTCATCAAAGATTACCGACACGATCGATTGTTTGGTCATGGGTTATGATTCAGGTAAAGGAAAAAGGTCTGATTTTGGCATCGGCGCCTTCTTAGCTGGTATTTATGACGATAAAAGCCTACGGTTTCAAACTGTAGCAAAAATTGGGACAGGTTTAACTGACGAAGAATGGAAGACGTTAAAGAAAAGATCGGATAAATTTAAAACTGCTCAAAAGCCCAATCAGTATCTGGTTGATAAAATGATGGAAGTTGATGTCTGGATAAAACCCGAGATTGTCGTTGAGATTAGAGCGGATGAGCTTACCCGATCACCATCTCATACCGCAGGTCGGACTTTAAAGAAATCCAAATCAGGTTCAGCTTATGAGGTTGATATTCCCGGATATGCCTTGCGTTTTCCCCGATTGGAGCGCTTTCGAAATGACAAAAAACCTGAAGATGTGACGACTTTGACAGAAATTGAGAAAATATTTAAACAACAAAAACATTAAACTTTCTTAGATTAAACTGTTATAAACACTCTCTAGTTTCCTCACCGTATTTGAGACATTGTGTTTTTTTACATTCAGTAGTGAGTTTCCGGCATATCTTTGTCGCATTTCTTTATCTTCATTTAATAACACCATTGATTTTGAAATTTGATCAATGTTGTCCGGATCGCATAAAATACCGTTGTTGACAATGAGTTCGGGAAGTGCTTTAGCATTTACACCAATTATAGGCAATCCCTCTCTCATTGCTTCAAGTATCGTTATTCCCTGTGTCTCGGATGTTGATGTCGTTATAAAAGCAATAGCATTTTTGTATATATTTGAACTGGGTAGTTGAGTATAAGGTATCATCCCTAGAAAAATAATTCTTTTACTTAATCCTTTATTCATTACCATTTTTTCAAGGGTGGTTTTTATTGGTCCATCACCAACGATTAATAGATTTATTTTTTTATCGGTTTTTTTAATAGCTTCAATAAGAATTTCAATATTTTTTTCTTTGCTTAGTCGACCGACATGTAAAAAGTAATTTTGCGGAAGTTTATATTTAATTTTCAACTCTTTTTTTTGATGAAGATTTATGCCGTTGCTAATTACCACAACTGGTTTATTATGACCGTGATCAATTAAATCTTTTTTTGTAGCTTCTGATGGGCAAATAATTGTATTCGTTCGATTATAAACAATATTTGAATATTTCCATAGTAGTTTGTTGAGTAACTTAGATTTATGAAGTCCAAATTTGTCCAAGCCAACAATTTTTAAATACTCTGGTTCCATAAAATAGCCATGAAAGCTACCCACACAAGGAATATGTTTTTGATTAGCAAAGATAAGTCCATTTAGAGAGACGGTAAGTGGACCGTGAAAGTGAATAATATTTGGTTTGAACTGACTTACTTTTTTTTGAATATAGGGTGAAAAAGGTAGAGTAATTTGCCAGTCTTTATAAATATAACTTGGTATCCCAGACAAATAAACAATTTCGATATTTTTAAGTTCCGTAAGTAAATCAATCTTCGATCTAGGTCTGGGAACAACCAATAAAATCTGATGTTTATTTGAAAGTAATGGTAATGTTTCAAGAAGATGGCTGACCATACCATTTACTTGAGGTAGAAAAGCATCAGAAAAGACCGCTAGTTTCATATAATTTATTATTATATAATAACGGTCATAGTCCCAGCCAAAGATCATATTAATATATGGTAAAATCGCCATTATTCTCAATCATAATTCCAACTCTAAATGAGGCAAATTATTTACCCAAATTACTTGAGGATTTACTTGCACAAAAGAAAAAAGATTTTGAAGTGTTGATTATCGATGGAAAGTCTCAAGATAATACAAAAGAGATTGCTCTAAAGTTCGCCAATTCGTTAAACCTAAGTTTTCATACGGTTGAAGTTAGAAATGTATCTTATCAACGTAATTTTGGCGCTAGTAAAGCCAAAGGTGATTATCTTTTTTTTCTTGATGCCGATGCAAGACTAAGCAATGCCCTTATAAAAAAAGCAACTAAGACGGTGCTAAATAGTCGGTATTTATTATTTATTCCTTCGGTGGTTCCTCAAGATAAGAATTTACCCGATGTTATTTCATTTAACTTAATTAATATATTTCTTGAAGCTTCACAGTATACTAGCAAGCCTTTTTCATCAGGTGGAACGATGATTGTTGAGAGAAATTTTTTCTTTCATTTAGGTAAATTCAATGAAAAACTTTATCTTGCTGAGGATCATGAATTGGTCGCTAGAGCAAAGAAAATGGGTGTTACATCAAAATTTGTCAAATCAATAGCAATCAAGATTTCACTTAGACGTCTCAAAAAAGAGGGTCGACTTGATTTGTATCGAAAATATCTTGTCGCCTCATTCCACACTCTAAAAAATGGGCCGATATATCATAAAATTTTTGAGTATGATATGGGTGGTAGTGCATATAAAAAAGACAATAGAAGAAAAATATCCATTGAAAAATTAATACCTCATTATTTTAATATCTTGAAACGTACGCTTGACCGACTCATCAGCGAATAATATGAAAAAGATATTAGTGATAGCACATCGTGCCGGTGGAAAAGGATTATCTGAGAATCGTATCGAAACAATAAAAAAAACACTGCTTAAAGATTATGTTGATGGAATTGAGATTGATATCCGCCTGACCAAAGATAATGTTTTAGTCGTTCATCATGATCGGGGAGTATATATAAACGGCTCACGAATTTGGATAGACAAAGTCGAATATTCAACAATCAAACATCTAGGAGTTCCCACATTCAAAGAAGTATTAAATTTATTTAATGAGTCAAAAAAAATAATTAATATTGATATTAAAGAAGAGCGGTGTATTAAGCCAATGATTGAAATTATTAAGCATGGTCATTTAAATAACACTTACTTTATTGATTGTTTTGATGTTGATGCTTTGCTCAAATTACAGCATGAAATACCTAAGGGTGAATATTTTTTATCATTAAATCCAAAGGATACTTTTGATTTTAATCGGCGGTTTTTTTTAAGGGTGCTAATGCTATTAATGGCACTTTTATTTTCCCAATTTATTGTCTATTTCTTAAGAAAGAAAGTTCAGAAGGTAAAGATTAATGGCATTTCAATCTATCATAAATTTGCCACTAAAACATTTATTCGTGATTTAAAATCATTTAACTTTAAAGTTTTTGTCTGGGGAACCGATCGAGAGCTGGAAATTCAAAAATTTATTTTGAGTGATGTTGATGGTATAAAAACGAGCAATGTTTCTTACTTTAAGGAAATTAATTAAAGATAAAGTCTGAAATTATCCCATTTTCTTCATTAGTATTTTATCCACAATAGTTTATCTTAATGTGTATAATTAAATTATATTGTTATATTGCTCTATAAATAATTAATTTACTACAAGACAACTTATAGTTTGATACTTTTTTACTATAAGACTTGACAAATCAATTAGTACCAATTTATAATCAATTTCAGAATGAAGATAAATTTTCGACTTAAGGAATCAAGATCAAATAGGTGGGAATCAAAGAATGAAGGGGTTGAATTTACTAAAGCTCAACTTAGCAAACTTGTTGAAAAGAAATTAAAGATGCCATTTAGCATCATGCATCTTTAAAAAAGAAAGAGCATCACTATCGATCGCTTGTTGGTGGACGACGAATAGTAATGCTCTTTTGGGAATCTCCGATGTTGGTCGGAGTTGAGATCAGAATAGCAGAAAAAAAATAGCCTGTCAAGGGGTTATTTATTGTATTTTATTATTTCATCTCGTAAATTTTTCCACTCCCTGTTTTTGAAACAAATACCTCATTTCCAATTAATTTGAATTTATCTTCATAGAGATTTGGATATTTAATTCTTTCATTTGTTCCGATAATTACATATTTGATATTAAAACGTTTGATTAACTCAGAGACCTCATCTACATCTTTACTTTCGTAAATTGTCTGAATTCTGGGTGCTAATACCGAGACAACGTCGGCTGAACCACGCCACAACCATTGATGGACTAACCATCCGGCGACAGTTGGTAAGCCTGTATAACTTGAGACCACGTTGTAATCAGTATAGGAGTCACCTTGAGCTTCTAAAATTGTCGGTTGTCCGAAATCTCTATTGTTTAAATAAGTAATGATATCTTTATATTCAGGATACTGAATTTCGATCCAAGTTGAACCATCAAGATGGGGAATTTTTTTTAGGTTTCCATAAAAAGAACTAATAGCAAAAAATGGATAAATTGCTACAAATATAAATAGAACTGTAAAAAAAAGTAGATATAGTTTGCTAATGATTTTCTTAAACCCATCGTTTTTAAAAGTCATTAATGTATAAGCTGAACCCAAAGACATCATGATAAAAGCCTGATAACCAAGTTTAAACATAGTATTTGCACGAAAATGAGCGGGATAAATGTCTTTGATATAGAAGAATTCCGGTATAAGAATAAGCATAGTACCAAAACTAAATAATATTAAGAAAAAACCACTTGTAATTTTTAAAATTCCAGATTGATCAGTAGATTTACGACGATAAACTTGTAAGAAGAGAAAAATGAAATTAAAAAGAAAAAATCCCCATAATATTAATAACATCCACCAACTACTGATTTGGCAATTACCTTTTTCAAAAATAAACGGACCTATTTTTTTTAGTGCAGTGAGGCGATCAAGCGAACAATTAACGCCTATTCCTGAGACGAAGGGGGCAAAATTCAATGAGAATGGTAGAGAAAAAAAGATAAAAGATAATACCAAACTGAAAAAATAGGCAGCAAATTTTACACTGACTTTATATATGTAAAAAAGAATAAATGTGCTAAGTAGTAGATATATAGGTCCATCAAAAGCATTTGTCATATAATTTACCGCAGCTAAAAAACCGAATAAGATCACAGGTCCCAGATTAGATAGATTAAACTTATTTTTTGTCTTTTCATTTTGATTGGTAAAAAAAAGATAAAGCAGAATTAGCGTAAGTAAGACTATCGGAATATCAAAGACATGTCCATGTAAATCAGCAACAACATAAGAATAAATTGGAAATTCATGAATGGTGAATGGAATAAATCTTGTAGCGTTTGGATACCAATAGTTTCCGGGGCAAAAGAGCGTCCAGCTTTGTTTGCCAGTTTCATCAAATTTATTACAGCCTATCTTCGGATCGGTAATTTCCCACGGGGCAATGGGTTTTTCATTTGGGTATCCTTTAGTTACTGTATATACAGTATGGATATTGCCACCAAAATTAACTAAAAATACTGCTAGTATTGCTCCTGTTATTGCTAATTTCATTTTCTTGAAAGTAGTAAAGAAAATATTGTAAGCTAATGAAAACGTTTGACTGACGGCTAATGCGAAAATTGTTGCGAGAATTAGATTGTAACTGATCTGGGGAATAATATCAGTCAATTTGGTAATAGTGGCACCAATTAAATGGCCAAAATAATAGTAATTGATTGATTTTCCGGCTAACCACATGTCTTGAGGGGGGAAAAATTTAGCTCGCAGGATTGAGTTCATAAAACCGTAATCCATGAATTTTTCTAGACCTCTTATTGATGGTTCTTGAGATCTGACATATGCCCAGAATATTAACCCGACAAAAAAAAGAATCTCTTCAAAAATTAGAATTTTAACGTTTATTTCCTTAATTCTGTGACTATTTTTCTTGAAGATGAAAAAGTTCAAAACAAAAAAAACTACCAAAATTGCAAATAAACTCCATCTATCATAAGGAACAAGCTTAAAAAGGCCAAGTACGAAGGCAGTATAACTTAAAGTGAGAATGCCGATAATTTTTGCAAAAGGATAACCCAAATCAGGCAATTTTTTAAAAATAAGCGAAGTTAACGGTACAAAGATAATCCCTAGGACAAATAGGTATACATACCAATGTAATACTACGGTAAAAAAATCCGTCATATTAGAGAAAAGATACTATTTAGAAATTGAATTTACAAGGCCATTTTGATATAGTTGGCTAGTATGGATCCACGATTTGAAGCGTCAAAATACGAAAATACAATCTATAACTTTTGGGAGCAGAATGGATATTTACAATCGAAAAAAGGGAAACCGTATACAATTCTAATGCCTCCTCCAAACGCTAACGCATCACTTCATGCTGGTCATGGTATGTATACGATAGACGATATCGTCATTCGCTGGAAAAGACTTACCGGTTATGCTAGTTTGTGGATTCCTGGCACAGATCACGCTGGATTTGAGACCCAGTATGTCTTTGAAAAAGAATTGGCTAAAAAAGAACAATCAAGATTGAATTTTGATAGAGAAACGCTCTACAAAATGATTTTTGAATTTGTTAAAGACAATTCTGGTCTTATTTATACCCAGTTTAAGAAACTTGGATTTTTAGCTGACTGGAAAAGAAGCGTTTTTACACTGGATAAACAAGTTATAGCATATGTGAGTGACACTTTTAAACAAATGGTGACGGAAGGCTTAGTCTATCGTGATAACTACATCGTTAATTATTGTACGTATTGTGGGACATCATTGGCAGAGTTGGAAGTTAAGCATATCGAACGGAAAGACCCGCTTTATTATTTGAAATATGGACCGTTTGTATTAGCGACCGTACGGCCTGAGACTAAATTTGGTGATACTGCGGTTGCTGTACATCCTAAAGATAAGCGTTACAGACAATGGATAAATAAAGATATCGAAGTTGAAGGATTGTTGGGTAAATTCAAAGTCAAAGTCATCGCTGATTCAGTCGTCGATCCTACGTTTGGTACTGGAGTTGTCAAAATTACTCCAGCCCACGATCCAAATGATTTTGAAACAGGAAAAAGACACGATCTTGAAATAAAAAAAGTAATTAATATTGACGGCAGGCTCAATGAACTTGCAGGGCCTTATGCTGGACTTAAAGTAAAGGTTGCTCGTCAGAAAATCATAGAAGATTTGCAAAAAAAAGGTCTGATTGAAAAAATTGATGAGAATTATGAACATTCAGTCACGGTTTGTTATAAATGCGGGAGAGATCTTGAACCGACGATTATTCCTAATTGGTTTATAAAAGTAGATCTACTAAAAAAACCGGTCATTGATGCGATATTGGAGGGCAAAGTTCGATTTATCCCAAAAAAGTATAAAAAACAAATGCTCAGTTGGTTGGAAGTAATGCATGATTGGCCTATCAGCAGACAGATAGTCTGGGGAATACGAATCCCGGTTTGGTATAAAGTTGACAAAAATGCAAAAAATATTAATGTTTGGTGGTTGGATAAAAACAAAAAATTGAATTATGGTGATATTAGTAAATTCTTGAAAAACGGCATTACTCTTAAAGAGATAACTTCTGGTCTTCAACAAGTTTCAGCAGAAACAGGATCAAAACAGCCTTCATTTGTAATATCAAACGAATGTCCGGGTGATGATTATTTGCCGGAAACAAACACTTTTGATACTTGGTTTTCTTCCGGTCAGTGGCCACTGGTAACCCTGAAAAAAGAGGAATATAAAGACAGATTTCCTACTGATTTTATGGGAACGTTGTCTGACATTCTTAAATTCTGGATATCTCGCATGATTATGTTTTCTTTGTATTTAAAAAAGACGGTACCATTTAAAGACGTTTATTTATGGTCGATGGTTGCAGATAGCAAAGGTGTAAAAATGAGTAAGAGCAAAGGAAACGTCGTCAATCCGATTGATATGGTTAATAAATACGGTGCTGATGCGTTTCGAGCGTCACTTTTATTTGGAATTGGTGAAGGAGGCACGGTAAATTTGAGCGAAGATAAAGTCAGGGCGATGAGAAATTTTACCAATAAGATATGGAATATAGGGCGATTCATCTATATGAATCGAAGTCAAAGTTCAAAAGTCATAAGTCAAAATTTGGACCTTAAAACTAAGAAAACTACTGATGAAATGGAAACAGAATTTGGCATTTTAAGAAAAAAAATAATTAAATATATGAACTCGTATAAATTTTCCGCTGCGTTTGGCGATCTTTATGAATTCATATGGCATCGGTTTGCTGATTTTTATATCGAGCAATTGAAGGAAGCAGTAACAACGGGCGATAATCAAACACTCGAGACATTAGAAAAAGTATATTTGAATATGTTAATTATGATTCATCCGTTTATGCCATATGTCACCGAATCGATATGGCAAATCTTTAATGGAAGCAGTAGTTCAATATTGGAGTCGAAAATCAATGTTTCTTAATATATAATACATTCATTATGCCAAAGCGAACATATCAACCAAAAAAGTTAAAGCGTCTACGTAAGCACGGTTTTCTCAAACGTAATCGAAGTAAGTCGGGAAGACAGGTCTTAAAAAGACGGCGATTAAAGGGAAGAAAGAGGTTGACAGTCTAAACTTATGGGAGAATTATTTACCCTCATTTTTAAAAATCCAACAATAAATTTGTTGGTATTCTTTTACCAATTTTTGAACACTCTTCATATTCCTGGCGCATTTGGGTTCTCAATTATTTTATTAACTGTCAGTATTAGGGTAATCTTACATCCTTTTTTTAAGCAACAAATCGATCTCTCTTACAAAATGAATAAAGCAAAACCCCATCTGGATGAAATTCAAAAAAAACATAAGGATGATAAGAAAAAACTTCAGGAAGAACAGATGAAGCTTTATAAAGAAATGGGAATTAATCCGGCCTCAGGGTGCTTGTTTGCGATTGTTCAAATACCGGTTTTTATCGCACTTTATCAGGTTCTTTATTCATTTTTCGAAAAGGGAAAAATGTCCGAGACAATATTACAAATAAATAAAGCGTTATATTTTCCGGCGATGAAGATCCATAGTATTGATACAGGTTTTTTTGGACTAAATTTAGCGGCAACACCGGCAATGTTTTCTAAATATGGCTATTATTATTTGTTAATTCCGGTAATAACCGCGATATTACAATACTATCAAATCGCTCTATCTACACCACAGCAAAAGCCTGCTGCCAATAAAGAAAAAAAAGGCGGAGAAGATATGCAGCAAGTCATGTCATCACAAATGAAATTAATATTTCCTGTAATGATCGGATATTTTTCATATACATTACCAGTTGGTTTGTCCGTATATTGGAATATATTTTCAATTTTTAGCATTTGGCAGTATAAAAATAAAAAATCATAGTTTTACAGGTAGCTAGCTACTGGTGGTCAATCCCGGGATTTGACACCATTGATTAAAGATAAAATCCCGGGATTGATATACATGGATAAAAAGAAGATAATAAAAGAGAAAGTTACAGACATTTTAAATTGTTTAAGTTTTAACCCGGATATTTCTGTTGAAGAGGTAGATAATGTATATCAAGTGACATTAAAGACTGAAAGTGAAGCATCGTTACTTATCGGTCGATATGGTGAAACTTTGAGCTCGTTGCAGCGCGTCATGGAGGCAATTTTATATAAAAGTTTTGGTGAACTTGTGCCAATATTAGTCAATGTTAATGACTATCGTGAAAAACAAAAAGAACGTATTGAAAATATTGCCAAAAATATTGCAGATAGAACTATTGCCCAGAAAAAAATATCATCTTTGTCATCATTTTCTTCATTTGAGCGCAAACTGATTCATGAATATGTCTCCAAAAACTTTCCGGAGTTAGAAAGTTTTTCAGAAGGGGTAGGAAGAGATAGAAAAATTTTCATTAAACTAAAGGGTGAGGAAGAAATACACGAGTGACTAAATAGAGAATAGATCTTACTACGCTGCTTTTTCAATTACTTTGATGATTATAATCACTTGACATAAAAAATATCATTTGTGTATTGTTTAGATATGCGCCAGAATTTTTCTGGCAAAAATGTGAGAGGTAACTTTATATATAAAAGATTAGGACAACAACTTTTATCCAACCGTAAAAAACGGGGTTTATCTCAGGAAGAACTATCTACACTATCTCACGTTGACCGGACCTTTATTGGTCGAATTGAACAAGGAAGAGCTAATCCATCATTTAAGACAGTCTGCAAGATCTCCAGAGTATTGAAAGTACGGATGGTAGAGCTACTTAAGGGATTTTAATATGGACGTGGGAAGTGTGATGTAGGATGTTTGATAATGAAGTAGGATGTGAGAATTATATCTCACTTCAATATATCAATAAACCAATATTTTATCTTCCAGCTTCATACCTCTCATATCACACCTCAAAAATGAATAAATCAAGGGGGGGTTAATTTTGTATAATGATTTTAACCATGAGTTTGAAGAAGGTATTGTTAACTGTTTTAATGATGTCAATTATTCCTTTTATTATTATTTATGATTCATTATTTTATCTTATGACTCGACCGTCTTGTTTAAATTGTGGTAATCTCATTGAATTTTTGCGTAATTCTTCATTGACTGTACTTATGATAAGTAGCGTTGGTTATAAATTAAGTGGAAAAAAGCAATGAGTGAACCAGAACTCCCGCCAAGAAAATTTGATATCTCCCCGGAGGTATTTAAAGGTCAGACCGTACAAGCTTTCGAAACTGCAAAGGCTGGCGGTTTAGAGGCACTGAAAATAAAATTTATGGAAATCTGGGGACAGGCCCAAATTGCTTTGAGGAAAATTAAAGATAGGATAACCAGAAAGAAATCAGGTCAAGATAAAGATGCATTGATCAAACCGCTAGAAGGAAGATTAGACGAAACCGATAGTGAAAAGCATAACGTTTTATTAACCAAAATTCACGTTGCCGAAGCATTAAAAGCCTATAAGCAAAATCCGGCTCTTATACCGGTGGATGAGTCGGAGACAGGAGGTTTAATCTTAAGAAAATTAACATCAGCAATTGATAATCCTGACACTTTAAGTGATTCGGTCACCCCGTATTTATATAAATTAATGTATAGGTCGATAAATGAATCAATAAGTAATCCATTGACAATTCTTGATGAGGAAGAGTTTAAACACTTAAGAGAATTAAATACTGATATTTCCCAAAAAATAATTGGAGTTGTAGCATCATCTGCTCAGGAGAAGGGTATTGCTCAATCCGAGATAGTTGCATGGCTTTCAAGATTGGTTGATACACCGGCCGCCGTTGCCCAACCAGAACAATTGCAGCAAGCAAATCCACAAGAATTAAGCGCTAGAGCGGTAAGTGAAAAAGATATTGATCCACGAATGGGAGTTTTGGACGATGAAACAAGATCAGGTCTTACATATGATTGGCGAAGAATATGGACACGCTTTCCGGAAAAAAGCGATACAGAGTTACTTATGGGATTAAGTACCCCGGAGAAGCTTAACAAATATTTAGGAATGATGCTCGACGACGAAATGAAAAAAAGGGGTTTAAACACAACGGATTATGATGCACTGCCCGATCCTATGAAGGATAAATTAGGAGCAGAAATAAGTGAAGAATTTTCTAAAAGAGTCAAAATTATAATGGGTAAGTTGTTCCGAAAAGTTGATGAATCTTCTCCAGATGAGTTTTGGGAAGAAGTATCGCGTCAAGGTTCAATATGGGAAAATGTTGATTCACTCTCGCAAGCAATTCTTACGCAGATTGAAAATTTGAGATTTGTGAAATACAGCCAGGATAGTTATATTAATAAAATTAATTTTTTTATTCCATCACCCCTGGAGGAAGATGTTCTGACACCGGCTAAAACAAAGTGGGAGCATAAAGATGGCAAAAAAGGAGAATCAGAAATCGTCAGGCGATTTCGAACTCCATTTTATAATAATCACAGAACTGAAGATTTTAGTAAGTTTTTCTATGCTGTCGGCAATAGTACTAAGGATGAAATTGGCGTCAGAAAATTTCTTCACAATGCCACTGCGCTTTTTTATCAACCGGAGCCGGAAAAAGGTGGATATTACCGGCAACTGGAGATGTATGCAGAACATTTCATGCCCGGCTCATCAGTAGATATGATTGCACAACTACCAGATGCGGACGTTGTCTATTCAGCCAGTCAGCTAGAAGATAAACTTCTTGAAGCGGATTTTGCCAAATTTAATTGGGTTCATCAACCGACGTTATCGACGCTTGATCCGGAGCTTAAAATGACCGAGAGAAACCAAGCAACTCTTGATTATTTAAAAAGAATTTATCCGGATTTAGATCCGGAATCAGATTGGAGACAGAGACGGGCATTGATTATGGGAGTAGGTGATAATCATAGTATTGGACTTAAAGCCATAGAGCATGGCGCTCGAGCTGATCCAACCATGATGTCAGAATTTGGCACAGGCAGAGATGTGGTTTCATATGATAAGAAAGATCATAAGCCTTTCATGGCTCTAAATCCATTTAGTCATTATGGTATTAGATACTCGACCGATAGATCAACCTTTGGCAATCTGCTTTTTTTACCAGTAAAAGGAAAAATTGTTGAGTCGAGCTATGGCATTTGGGATCATAATCAAGCAATGAAAGAGATGAAAAAAAATATGAACTCATTTATCACCGGTCGAGACATCGAGTTGGAGGAATCGAAATGTTTAGTCGATTTTACTAATATAGGTAAAACCGGAAGCGTCTTTACTCGTGGAGGTTGGAGGAAATATCATGCCTACGAAGCCTATATGGACGGGAAAGGCGATCGACACAATATCGTCAATTCATGGAAGAATTTGGAGAATATCGGCGTTGAAGTCCTAGATGACTTTGTTAATAGAATAGGTACTTACAATTCTGAGTTTTATAAATCGGAAGGAAAGGATCAGCGTCGACAACTAGTCGACCATGTTTTTACAAAATATTTTAAAGATTCGGATAAATCAGTCGATGATATATTTAATCAACTTGAGAAAAGTGAAGATCTGGAAAAAACTTATAGAACGTTTCTTTTTCAAGGTATGACTAGGGCGATAAAACAGCGTATCCCGACTAAATTCATTCGTTATGAGAAAAATAGAGAAGTAAAAGGAAGGCAAAGGGGATATGAATTGGTTAGAAAAGAATCAGGGCTTGAACTCGAACCATATCATCAAGCAGTCCGCGATTTAGTGGCTGCAGAGGTGTATGAAAGACAAGCTGCGACAAAACAAATAAATAAAGCAATTAAGAATAAACGGGATCAAAACGGTCAATTAAGTTTAGCTGCGGCAAGGAGACTTCATGAAGATGTAATAGAATACGAGCTGACTCCAAAGAAAATACAAGAACATTTGAGCAAAATGAAAGTCGATCAAACAAGAATAAATAATGCCCTAAATGTTTATAAAGGAATCGATACATGGGCAGATAGTAAATATCTTGATAAATTTGCTAATACGTATGAAAATCGTGATTTTCCGTATGCAATCGCTGTTGAGGAGCTGGAGCGGACATTGATTTCACATTCTGCCGCAGGCGAGAGAGCTCCGGCGAGAGCATTCATGGATATAGCCAATATTCAAGAAAAGGTAACCGATGTCTTCGCCGACTATTGGGAGAAATTAAATGAAATAGCTGCAAATGGGAAACAAGATTTCACGCCTTTAGTTCACGATTTGCACGTCGCTAAATCTCAACTGGAGATTGATATAGATCCTCATTATGCGGAGGAATTTGTTCATCATATGGCTGCGGTAACAATGTCATATTTTAAAAAAGACACGGTTGCTAGGAATTGGTTAACCAAACCATTTACTTATAACAGGAAAAATTCTTTGGCAGCTGAATTTGCCGGAACCGGTCGCGGAGTCTGGGAATGGGGGGTAAAAGATTGTGATCAATTTATTTATACCTTAGAATCGTTAAATATTTTACCCAAAGATCCATTTGAAGCCGGAGTCCCACCAAAATATAAAATGGAGCAGATAAAAGTACCTATACCTCTTACAAAAAAACAAATTCCAACACCGTTTAAGCATAATGTTCGACAGCCTGATCGTGAATGGACCGGTAAAAAACTTAGAAATGAATTTGGAGCAAGTCAGAAACATATAATCATTGAGACGTTGCAATATTATGTACCGATTGCACTTGTTTACATAATGTGGCAATATTCGTTAAAGGCTATGGAAGATGCCTCTGGTGATGAGGATTAAAAATATATAATAATATTATGGTAAAGAAATTATTATTTGTAATAATCTTTATATTTTTTTACCATCAATTTTCTGAGCAAAGCTTTGCATCAAGTAAAGCATACCAATGTTTACAAAAAAATGAAAGATGTGACAATTCAATTCGGGGAGCAATTTTACATTGTTGTTCTGGTCCAGATGGATGTATTAAAGATCCATATTCTCCATATAGCTACTGTGATTTGGAGATTAAAAAACTTAAGAGTGGAGATATGTGTCAATCTTCCAGGATACCAGCTTCTTTCCCTCCATGTGAAAGTGGAAATTGTGTTAAGGATAACTGGTCCGGAGATAGCTTCTGTGATACTGTACCAAAATGTCTATCAGATGGTATGAGATGTGGTGTCTCGATACCTAGCGATTTCAGGAGGTGGCCTCCTTGCTGTAATTCCAAATGCAATAAAGATCCAAACAGCACCAATAATTATTGTGGTGATATTCCTCCCGATCCTGATCCTTTAGTCAATTGCGGTGATGCCAGAAATCCCAATGCTGAGAGATGCTGTTTTAAGATGACCGAGAAATTAACAAACATTGAAAAAATCGAAGTGCAGTTAAAAGATATTAAAGATACTTGCTATCTTGGTTTTGAGGTAGGTATGATTAAATGGAAAGGCGTGTGTCCATTTGAACTCGTTACAAATATCTTAATAACGGTAGTTGGTCTTTCAAAACATATTCCGGGTGTAAACAGAACGATCAATAATAACACTTTTGTCTACTCCATCTGTACTAACGGTAAACCTATGGTTAGTAATATAATGGGATCTCAAACCAGATCGGCTATATCAGTAGCCGATTTGGCAAGTCCTTCATGTAAATGTACGTTTTCGGCAAGCGAGAAAATGTGTATAACCTACTTTAGTGACAGTCAGTCTGCAGAACGGAAAGCATGTCTAAATTGTTTTGAAAATGGTGGCGTGTGGTCTGCTTTAGGTTGTATTTATTACTCATGGAATGATTTTGCAAGTAAAACATTATTTGGATTAGTATTAGCTTTGGCTGGTTTATTTGCTTTAAGCTGTATAATTTACACCAGCATTAGGATACAGATTTCCAGAGGTAATCCAGAGATAATCAAAAAAGCTCAAGATACTTTAACTTCATGTATAGTTAAAGTATCTTGAGCTTTTTT
>Ga0209542_10001329_pt1 | contig 58117 bp, 69 predicted proteins | sample RifCSPhighO2_01_FD_184028 | JGI IMG/M metagenome (GOLD analysis project Ga0209542, IMG submission 184028) | Soil microbial communities from Rifle, Colorado - Rifle CSP2_plank highO2_0.1 (SPAdes) (version 2) | ecosystem: Environmental > Terrestrial > Deep subsurface > Rock core/Sediment ...
TGGCCTAGGACACATGGTTCTCATCCATGAAACTCGGGTTCGAATCCCGATGGGGTCACAAATTGCAGAAAGCAGCTAAACTGCTTTAGCTGCGGGCAATTTGTGAAAGCGCAGTGATGTTTTGCCAGCAGGCGAAACCACGAGCTGGGGTCGCGAGCACTTACGCTTCTTGCGAGCTATGCGAAGCAAAAAACTTAGTGACTCGTGACCACAAAGTGTTAGAATATCCATATGCCTTCTTCGGTTTGGATAATTTTAGGAATAGCGATAGGCGGAGTTGCCGCTTATTTTATTTTGGGTAAGCAGAAAAAAGAGGACGAAAAGCCGAACGAGGGCATGATGATGTTGCAAAACCAAATGCAGGATCTCGCCCGAAAGCTCGACCGCGGACTTGGGCAATCCACGGAAGTAATCCAAAAACAATTCGGAGAATCCGCGAAAATAATACGGGAAGTAACGGAAAAGCTAACGCGCTTGGACGAAACCAACAAACAGGTTGTTAACTTTGCCGAACAGTTGCGAAAACTTCAAGATATACTTCAGAACCCAAAACAACGAGGGATATTAGGCGAATATTATTTGGAGACTGTTTTAAAGAATGTTTTGCCGCCCGGCAGTTTTCAGATGCAATATGCCTTTAGGGATGGGGATATCGTTGACGCGGTTGTATTTGTTGACAAGCGAATTATTCCAATCGATTCCAAGTTTAGTTTAGAAAATTATAATCGGATATTGGAAACGCATAATTTGGAAGAAAAGAAAAAATACGAGAAGGCGTTGGTAAGCGATCTTAAAATTAGAATCGACGAGACGTCAAAATATGTACGGCCGCAAGAGGGAACAATGGATTTCGCGTTTATGTTTATTCCATCAGAAGCAATTTATTATGATTTATTAATTAACAAAGTCGGCGCCGTTATTGAAGATAAAAATTTAATTTCGTACGCTGGACAAAAAAAGGTCATTGTTGTTTCTCCTACATCATTTCTCGCGTATCTACAGACTGTGCTACAGGGTCTGCGAAATCAAAAAATATCAGAACAAGCCCAAGATATCATAAAGCACGTTGGATCCTTAGGCAGGCATCTTCTAACTTACCAGGATAACTTTCAGAAGGTTGGCAAGAGTTTAAGCGCAACAGTTAGCGCTTACGATAAGTCATATCAAGAATTCTCAAAAATCGACAAAGATATCATCAAGATTGCAGGAGAGGGTATAGAATCAGAGCCGGTCATACTTGCTAAGCCCAGGGAAATCGAGTAATATAATTTCATGTCAAAATTCGCGATTATAAAAACGGGCGGGAAGCAATATTTGGTCAAAGAGGGGGAGAAGTTACGGGTTGAGAAATTGCCCGCCAATGACGGCAGTTTAATTGCGTTTAATGAGGTTTTAGCCCTAGGGGATGAGAACGACATCGAGGCGGGCTCGCCTATTTTGAGCAATTCCAAAGTTGAAGCAGAAAGAGTTGGCGAAGGGCGGTTTAAAAAAGTAATCGTCGCCCGCTACCACTCCAAGACCCGCTATCGTAAAAACAAAGGCCACAGACAACACTTCACTGAGATAAGGATAAAAGAAATTAAATAATTATTTCCTGTTCTCGAACGCGTGCCGGAGCGTATCGCGATCGGAGTATTCGAGTTCGGTTCCAGTTGAGAGGCCGCGGCCGAGGTTTGTAATCTTGAGTTCGCGGTTTTTTATTGTCTCGGAAAGCATTTCCTCAATGAAGTGACGAGTCATGTCGCCCTCGGTTGTCGCCGAGAAGGCTAAAACAATTTCTTTGATTGAATTTGATTCGCCAATCCTCAATTTTAATTCCCTAAGATTTAATTTCCCTTTCTTCTCCGGCTTTAAAGGAGATAGAAGTCCGCCCAAAACAAAATAGCCGCCGTCGTATATATTGTTTTTTTCTAGGTTCTCTATATCAGCATCCTTCTCAACAATTAAAAGTTTTGAATCGTCTCGAGATGGGTTTTCGCAGACCACGCAATATTTCGCCTTGCCTGAAAATATCCGATAGCACCTTCCGCAACGCGATATCTCCTCGCTTATTTTTAAAATAGAACTTGCCAAATCTTTTAAATATTTGGGGTTCTCGTCCGCGAGCGCGTAGACAAATCGCCTTGCTTGCCTGGGACCAATTCCTGGGAAGCGCTGAAAAAGTTCGGTCAATTTCGAAATTATCGGATCACTCATTTACTTCATAGTTATCAAAATCGGACTTGGAATCAAGTGATGAAAAACTCGCCTTATCCGGATTAAAGTAGAGATCGATTTTGCCCAAGGGGCCATTTCTGTGTTTTGCAACCATTATTTCCGCTTGGTTAGGCCTAGAAGAATTTTCTTTATATCTATCCTCGCGGTAAATGAACAAAACAACGTCCGCGTCTTGCTCGATTGATCCGGACTCACGAAGGTCTGATAAACGTGGGATTGGCGGATGCCGACTTTCCACGGCACGCGAAAGCTGGGATACGGCGAGAACCGGAACATTCAATTCCTTCGCGAGCGCTTTAAGCGAGCGGGAAACTTCCGTAATCTGCTGGACCATGCTTTCTGAAGACGTTCGTGGCTGCATTAGTTGGAGATAGTCAATGACAAGTAGCCCCAGCTTTCCGTTATCTGCTTGAAGCCTCCTGCCCATAGCGCGCATTTGCAATACATTATTTGAAGCTTCGTCGTCTATATAGAGCGGGGCTTTAGATAGGCGGCCCAGCGCGTCTCGTATCCGCGCGAAATCGTCTCCATCATCCGGAATTCTGCCAGTCCTCAATTTCCAGAGATCTACATGCGCTTCGGCTGATATAAAACGGTCAACCAGCTGTTGGGTAGACATTTCAAGCGAAAAAATCCCAACTGGTATATTTTTATGAACAGCCGCGTAGCGGGCGATATCTAGCGCTAATGATGTCTTTCCGAATGAAGGGCGCGCCGCCAAAATTATCAAATCGGATTTCTGGAATCCCGCCAAAATATTATCCAGATCTTTAAAACCGGTTGGAACCCCGCTTAATTCGTTTTTATTCTTATGCAGGGTGTCGTATCGTTCGAATGCTTCTCGGAGAGGCTGGTCCAATGAAACAAATCTCTGATGCAAGGATCTTTGCGCAAGCGAAAATACTTTTTTCTCCGCTTCGTCGAGAAGTGCGTCTGTATCTTCGTTCTCGTTGTATCCCAATTCGCCAAGTTCGCCAGAAACCTGTATCAAATCGCGTAAAACTTTTTTCTTATGGACAAGTTCGGCATAATGTCGGATATTTGACGATGTTGGAACAGCATTTACGAGACTGGTCAGATAGGAAACTCCTCCTATCTGTTCGAGATTTCCTTTTTCCCGTAGCCGGGACGATACGGAAAGGACATCAATAGGCTCCCGGCGCTCAAAAAGCTCCATCACGGCCGTAAAAATTGCCTGATGATTCGGGCGATAAAAATCCTCCGCCCTAATTACGTCCATCACTTTATAAATCGCGCTGCCGTCAATAAACAAAGACCCAAGAGTCGATATCTCTGCGTCTATATTTTGAGGAGGCATCTTCATTGTTTTTGATTGAAATGGCGACTCAATAGGTTTTGATGCGGATTTTTCGTCCATAGTTTATTTATTAAAGATAAAGCTCGCGCCGAAGCTGGGCAAGTCGAGAGACGAATAACTTGTGCTTAACCTGCCTTCTTAATCCTTGCCCCCATAGGAGTGTCCTCTATTATATATCCTTCCGCGAGGATTTTATTCCTTATAGAGTCTGCCTCCCTCCATTTTTTTTCGCTTCGCAATACCTCTCGCTCTTTGATAAGTTTTTCTAGCTTGGCGCCCGCTTTTATTTTCTTCAATTTTCCGAGCCCCAGACCTAAAATCTTGTCCGCAAACAGTATTTCATCTTTGCCCACGGCCTTCCATACGAGCGCCAGGGCTTTAGGGATGTTTAGATCGTCATTTACAGCAGAGAGAAAATCTTCCCAAAATTTTCTTAAAACTTTCTTGTCAGATTTCGGAGCGGCCAGAGTCTTTTCCGCAAGATTTTTTCTAGCGTTTCTAGCGGCAGAGAGAGACCCCCATGTGAACGATAGGGGAGAACGGTAATGGGCGGTTAGTGTCAAGTATCTAAAGTCGAGAGGTTCGAATCCGCAAGCACCAAGGTCACGAAGGGTAAATGTATTTTTGAGTGATTTTGACATTTTGTGTCCTTCGACTGACATCATCTCCCCCTCGACAAAAAACCTTACGAACTTTTTTCCGTACGCGGCTTCTGATTGTGCAATCTCATTTTCATGATGGGGAAATATCAAATCAACGCCTCCTGTATGAATATCGATCGGCATTCCAAGATATTTCACTGACATTGCCGAACATTCTACATGCCAACCGGGACGCCCTGAACCAAAAGGAGATGGCCACGACGGCTCATCTTCCTTTTTGAATTTCCACAATGCGAAATCCCGCGCGCTGTCTTTTTCATACTCGTCATTATTAACCCTCGCGCCAGTTTTAAGATTTTGTTTTTTTAAGCGGGATAATTTTCCATAGGATTTAAATTTAGATATATCAAAGTAGACGCCGTCGCCGGATTTATAAGCATATTCTTTCTCAAGAAGTATTTTAATAATGTCAACCATTTCTTTGATATGTTCCGTTGCGCGAGTATATTTCGTGGCAGGAATAATATTTAAACTTTTTACGTCGCTCAAAAACTCTTTTTCGTAGTATCGGGTAAAATCTTTGATCGGCTGGCCGGCATCCCTTGATCCTTTTATCGTTTTATCATCAACGTCCGTAATATTCATTATTTCTTTGACCTTATAGCCGCTTAACTCAAGTACTCGCCGTAACAAATCATTGAAAATGGAAGTTCGGAGGTTGCCAATGTGAACGTAGTTGTATACTGTCGGACCGCAAGCGTAAAAACTCACGCTCTTTCCTTTAGACGGTTTAAATATTTCTTTTTTCCGTGAAAGCGCATTGAAAAGTCGCAATGGCATTTTTACATTCTATGCCCAAGAATAAAATTGAGCAATCGCAATGGATATTAGGACAACAACGAATGCAATTAGCTTTTTTCTGTCAATTTTTTCCTTTAAAATGAAAATTGCCACGAAGTAAACAAGAAGGGGCTGGATTGAGAATAGTAACATTGTATAAATTATTCCTGAACGCTGGTATGAAAAGTAAAACAGTATCCAGGCGACTGAAGTTAAAACATTGGTTAAAGCTAATAACCATAGAGCAGAAGTTGAAATAGTTTTAATCTGTTTTTGAAAAAATGGCATTATTGCCGCAGTTACCACGCCCATTCGCAACATTTCCAATGAAATCGGGTTCCAGTCTGCAAGAAGGATTTTAGACACGGCGGCCGCCAGTGGCGCCATGGTTAGTGACCATATTAAAAATGGAAGCGTGTCTTTTTTTATTAGTAAATGGCCCCTTTTCAGATGAGACCAAACGATTGCAATGGATGCAATAATCGCTGGGATTAAAATAACATAATTTCTCTCGTCAGAAAATATTATGCCAGAGAAAATAATTACAGGAAGAGCTGTAAGCAACCCGATGACTTCCATTTCGCTAAGCTTATCGTGCTTAAGGGCTCTGTAGTAAATCACATTACTGGCAATAGTCAGCGCAACAGAGGCAAAAAGCCACCAAAACGTTTTGTATATCAGCTCCCTACTTATTGGAGAATCGAAGGCAAAGAAAATGAGCAGATTTATAAAAAATATGAGCGGGAAGCTTATTCCAATGTATGCCCGAAAATCTATTTTTCTGAAAGATAAAATTACTTTATCTAACGAGAAAGAAGCCGCCTGAAGTACGGCGGATAAAATAGGGAAAATTAAATCCATTTTCTGGACTTAAAAAATAGCAACATTCCAAATACCACGAGAATCATTATGCCAATGATTATCCAAAAGTCGTGCGGCTGGCCAACGATAGGACGCGATACGGTGTTAATCGCGAAAATCGACGCGATCAAAGAGAGGGGAAATGTGAGGAGGGCAAGCATTGTGAATATTTTTACCGTTTCAGTTGAACGGCTGGACTGAAGAGCATTATAAGTGTCGTAGAGAACTTCGAGAGAATCTTTGTCATTTTCCGTCAGTAAAATAATCCGCCTATAACTTTGAGAAAGTTCTCGCATTCCTTTTATGAAATCGGGACCCAAAGTCGCGCGCGCGATGGGAGTAAATTCTTCCATTACCATTCCGTGCGGACGAATTGAACGGGAGAAATCAAGAATATCGCGCCGCAGAAGAGAAATTTCCTCAATTAATTCCTTTCGTTCGATCGAAAAAATCCGATCTTCTATCCGGTCTATCTTTTTTTGGATGTGATCCAGCTCGTTTAGCAAGTGATCATAGATCTTCCCCCAGATATAATAGAGTATCCCGTGCGAGTCCTTTTCGAATATTTCCGCTCGAAGCCTCTTATCAAATTGAATTTTCTCAAAAATCTTTTGGATCGGTTCAATGGGCTCGTAATGGACAGTCAGGAGCAATTTTTCACCGATCACAATATCAAGTTCACGCGAATGATGATGTTCTTTGCTGTGATCATAAATTGGCAATGGAAAAATTAGATATAGATAATTGCCATAGTTCTCGGCTTTAGGATGGAAACTCGGCCTTGAAATTTCGTCTGATATGGGGCGGGGGAGCGAGAATTCCTTAGTTAGTTCAGAAAGTTCATTTGGAGACGGATTATATGCGTCAACCCAAAGTATCCCGTTTTCGTCGATCCTTGATAGCATGATTATCTTATTCTAAGATATGTGGATACCTCTTACTATGGAAATGTCAGGAAGGAAGAAAATATATTTTATTTTATCGGCGCTAATCATAATAGGCGCTTCTTTTGCGCTTGGCGGCGCATTCGGCTATAACCAAAGATCAGAAATCGAGCGTGTTTTCGGGGTTGCCAACAAATCCACGCCTGCAGGCGAGGAAATCGACTTTTCGCCCTTTTGGAATGTATGGAGAGTTGTTGGCGAAAAATACGGCTTGCCGGAAGAAATTAACCAGGAGATGCGGCAAAAGATGGTATGGGGCGCAATCAGCGGGCTTTTGTCTCCGCTTGACGACCCATACACAGTATTTTTCCCTCCGGCAGAAAAGGAACTATTCGAATCCGAAGTCAGAGGAAATTTTGAGGGAGTTGGCATGGAGATCGCAATAAAAGATGGGATCTTAACAGTCGTATCCCCACTGAAAGGAACTCCGGCCTCAAATGCTGGAATCAGAGCTGGGGACAAAATACTCAAAATTGACGGCAAGGAAACGGACAAGATGAACGTTGAAGAGGCCGTCGGCTATATCAGGGGACCGAAAGGGTCCTCCGTTAAGCTCACTGTGTTTTCGCCCGGGGCGGATAAATCACGCGAACTTAGCGTTATCAGGGACACTATTCAAGTTCCAGCCATTGAGACAAGCCGTGCGGGAGATGTTTTCATAATTAAATTAAATATTTTTTCGGAACGCGCCCCATTTGAATTCCAAAAGGCGTTGCGGGAATTCACTCTATCTAAAACCGATAAATTAATCATTGATTTGCGCGGGAATCCAGGAGGATATCTCGATGGCGCAGTGGATATTGCTTCTTGGTTTCTTGAAATTGGGAAACCAGTTCTTCGTGAAAAATACAAGGACGGCAAAGAGGATATTTTACGCTCGCGCGGCTATAACGCTTTTCCGAACACGCGAATCGCAGTTTTAATTAATGAGGGCTCTGCTTCAGCATCGGAAATCTTAGCTGGTGCTTTGCGCGACCACGGGAAAGCAAAACTTGTCGGCAAGAAAACCTTCGGAAAGGGATCCGTACAGGAACCTGTTCTAATTACCGACAGCACATCATCCGTAGTCGGAATGCTCAAAATTACGATTGCGCGGTGGTTAACTCCTAGCGGCGAAGATATAACTAAGCAGGGGATTCGCCCGGATTATGAAGTTGATAATCCGACTTCCGAGGAAGTTGATGCAAAAAAGGATCCGCAGCTTTCGAAAGCGCTTGAAATATTAAGAAACTAGTTCTAATAGATACTCATGAAAGCAATATTAGAAAAAGATATCTCCGGTCTAGGGAAACGCGGAGACATAAAAGAGGTCAAAGAAGGATATTTTCGTAATTTCTTAATGCCAAATAAACTCGCTACCGTAGCAACAAAAGACGGGATCAAAGAGCTCGAAAGAAAAGATAAGTTGAAAAAAACTTCTAGCAAACTAACTCAAGAAAAAATTTCACTCGAGTTGGATAAGCTTGCGGGACAAATTATTGCGTTTGATGGAAAAATAAACGAGAAAGGGAATTTGTATAAGGCAATCAGCGCGAAAGATATTGCCAAAAAGTTAGTAGAAAGCGGTTTCGGCGAAATCAAGGTTGAATGGATCATGATTGAAAAGCCAATCAAAGTGGCAGGGAAGTCAGAGTTAGAGATACGAACCCCGCATGGCAAGAGGGCAACGGTTTTTATTGAAGTTCGGAAACAACGTTGACTACGCTCACTCGCGAGGTCTTACCGTCAAATGAAGTTTTTCGCTTTGTGGAAAATTTAACTAAACCGCTTATCATCGAATAAAGCGTCCAGTCTCTTCCGGCTTTTACATTTTCACCGGGATAAAATTTCGTCCCGCGCTGGCGAACAATAATCGAGCCGACTTTCGCGCGTTCGCCAGCAAATAGTTTTACGCCCAAATACTTGGGTTTCGAATCCCTTAAATTTGAAGTTGATCCAGTTGCTTTTGTATGTGCCATGGCTTATATATACTTTAATAAGACTATGCTAAAAGATTATATTTCAAAAGTCAAGGCGAAAGAAAGCGATATTCTCCTGATAATTACGCTAATTACAATTGCGATAATAGGTTTCGCGCTCGGGAGAATATCAGCAATTAGAGAAAATCATTACAAAATAGATATCTCGTCAGTTGATCTGCCGGATTTACAAAATCTACCGCAATCAGCTTCCGTTTTCGTTGGATCAAAAGTAGGAACAATATATCATTTATCGACTTGCCCCGGAGCAAAATCGATTAAAGAAGAGAATAAAATATATTTTAATACTAAGCAGGAAGTGGAAAAAGCGGGGTATAGACCCGCGCTCAACTGCCCAGGGTTATAAGAAGACCTGCTTGCCTTTGGCGGGTCGCAAAATCTATGATGTGCGACATTCTACATACATGTGAAGTCCCTATCCCCTAATATCCTTGGCGGCTTTAAGTAATGGCTCCCAAATAGGATGGATAAAATTTATCCACGCGTATTGGCTCCATCTCCACGCTATTGAGAAATTTTCTTTAAGTTTTTGGTTTTGGGTTAAGTCCCCTATCGAAATGCCAAGAAGGCTTATTACTACTATCGCGAGAATAATGATTATTAAGGTTTTAATCATTGCGGCGTTCCTATATCCGAAGTTTTTATCCTATCGACATTTATAATTTTATTTTCTTCTGGTCTATATAATATCACCTTATCTGCTTTTATATAAATTAAAACTTTGTCACCACTCTTCGCGTTCATAAAGAAAATCTTTGATTTAAGCTTGGCTGGGTCAGTGACAGTCGCGATGGTTGGCGTCTCAGTTTCCGGCAAATAATAAATTTTCGATACGCTACTTATTATGTCGTCGTTGTTTAAGCCGAGACTTCTTAGATATTTAGAAACAAAAAATCCGATTCCTCCAAAAAGGATGACTACCCCAATAACCGCGATTGCGGTTTTTGAAATCCTATTTCGTTCTTTCACCCGAGTTTCATTTTTACTCTCCGCGGGCCACGATCTCCGGATTCTGACATTGTCCATATCAATAGAATTAACATGAAATCACATTCCTTGGAAGAGAGCTTTTTTTGGTCAATATCTAGACTTATTCACTTTGCAAATATTTAAAAATTATATAGACTATGATCATAGAATTATGGTTGATAATGATTCATCGAAGTTCATAAATATTAAAGCGGCTGCTAGAATGCTCGGTGTATCTCCCTTAACTCTCCGTAATTGGGATAAGCGTAAAAAATTGATTGCATTTCGGCATCCTATTAATAATTATAGAGTCTATAAGCTCGGAGATATTGAGAACTTTTTGAGCACTATAGAAAACACTAATAAGCCAAAAAAAATACATATCGACTTCTTGGAAGATGATATTCCGGAATCTGATGCTGATAATTCTGGCGATGATGATGTATTAAGGATATAGCAATTTTGTAATGTTCAGGAGATTTTTTCCTCTAAATTCGATTGTACAGATGCTTTTCTACCCTTTTTGATTTTGTGAGCGAGTAGATATGACGATGTCGAAAGTAAAATGACTACAATCGCGATCCACGAAATAAAAGTTACGAAATTTCGATCAATAAGCGCTTTTCCAGAAAAAATCAAGATAGTCGCAGTCAAACTCTCAATAAGCGTTGTAATAAATATATACTTTAGGAAGTTATAGCGCGCCAATCCAAAAATATACCCTGTTTCCGCTGGCATCGCGAGCCGAAATAAAAAAGCGATTAGAAATGTCACACGACTTGAAATAAATTCCTGCCAAGCATTCGCTTTTTCCGGAGAAATTATCTTTAGCACAATCGCGCGACCTAGATGCCGCCCAATTGTATAAGTAATTATTGCGCCCGTAATCCAGCCGGAGAAAAGGATCCAATAGGTAACCCAATTCCCCCAGAGGAGCAATGCAATCGGGACAAGAGGCGCGCTCGTAAAGGGGCCGAGCAAGACTGACGCAACCGCGAATAGCCAAAAAATCCCTAGAGAAAAAAAGACACTTCGATTGGATTCATATCGCTGAATCAGCTCGATTATTTTATTAATCAAGCCCTCGCTTGAAACATATCCCCAAATCCAAAACGCAGCTATCAGTGTCAAAAATAGCAAGAGCATCAACCTAGCCCTATTGCCCAGAATTTTGTGCTTGTTCACTATTTAATTATAAACGTTTTCTGGAAGTTTGTAAGGTTTTTATACCCGTCTTCAGTTACGCATACAATATCTTCAATTCGTATGCCGCCGCTATCCGCGTAATAAAGTCCTGGCTCGATTGTAAAAACATGGCCAGGCTCTAATATATCCTCCGAAGTCCGGTTTATATGCGGCGCTTCGTGAACCTCGAGCCCCAACCCATGCCCGGTCCCATGCGTAAAACCGGAATCTCCAACATCAAATCCGTCCTTAATAAATGTGTCGGTAACTGCTTTATGAATTTCCTTGGCAGTAATCCCCGGCTTTATCAATTTAAATGCCGCTTCCTGCGCCTCCAAAACAGAATCGTACATAGCTTTAATTTTCTTACTCGGCTTCCCTTTTACGTATGTCCGCGTCATATCCGCAAAATATCCGGTTTCTTTTGAAACCGGGAATATATCGCAGACGATTGTTTCGCCCGCAAGTAAATTTCCGTGTCCGGGATGATGAGGAATCGCCGCATCTTTGCCGCAGGAAATAATTATACCTTCTGTGTTAAGCATTCCCTTCTCGAATAAAACTTTCTCCACTTCGCTCTTCACAAATTCACTAGTTAGCAGCCAGCCGCAAAAATATATCAATCCGTCTTTAATGCTAGATGCGCCAAGGATCTCTTCGATTTTTAGAAATGCGGAATGCGTTTTTTTAATGCTCGCTTCAATCATCTCGATTTCTGCATCGCGCTTAATTGCCCGTTCAGAATAGTACGGCCTCGCAATCTTGAGCGCGATCCCCTTCCCGCGCAAATAGTCTGCGAGATCAAGAGGAAAATATGCCGGGACTTCGATTTCTTTTGAGTTTGGAGAATATTTTTGGATTAAAGATAGTGCGAAATCATCCCTCCCTCCGCCTTTCGCTAAAACTGCTTCGATATTCGGATTCTTATTTCTCTCTTGAAAAAACCCAAATTCACGATGGTCTAAAAATATATATTTTTCCTTCTCCGTTTCCAAAAAGAAAAAATCGTCGAGAATGTCAATCTTGACGGCGTATTTCATGTCCTTATTCTTAGTGCTTGCGCAGGAAAGTTTAATCATTATCAATCAAATTGTGAACGCAGGGCATATCATTTATTCAAAACTAAATATTTTCCCTCACTGATAATCTCAATTTTATTACCGCTAATCTTAAGCGCAGATTTGTCGTCGAGCGCATATACGGGCTGCGTGAATTCCTTGGCAATCTTCTTGAGAAATTCACGTCGGACTTTTGGGAAATGAGGAGAGTTTAAATGCGGGCGAAAGTGAAAATCAAAAAATCCAAGGCCGTCTTCTCCTCCGTCGCCACAATAATTTCTTTTTTCATAATAAAGCCTCCTAGATTGACTTAGCGCCAAGTTCTTGCTTGCAATCATACTTCCCGCACTGATGCCTGCATATACGCGAGTTCTCAGGAGTTTGGGAAGAAGTTTCCAAAAGCCGGATTTTTTGAGCCAATAACGAAGATAGAATGTGTTTCCACCTCCAAAAAATAGGACATCTGCGGCCTCAAGCCTTCCCCTCCAATTTTCTTTCGGCAACGCCGATATGTCCACTATGTCGATGCTTTTATATCCTTGTTTCAACAAATTATATAAATCTTTGATCAGCCAGATTTTATTTCCTCCGTCATCATTCGCGATATTTGCGGCCGTTGGTATAAAAGCAATTCGAATATCCTTCGCTTTTTTCCCAACGAGCTCCCGTAGCGCTTTTGCGATTGATTTATTTGTAATACCTCCTGATGTAAGCAAAAATTTCATAGCCATCTTCGCACTCGTGCCTTATATTTTAAATATTCTTCACCGTGCGTTGCTTCCAGATATTTTTCCTCGCGGCGGATGACGCCATAGTGCAAAGTATAGAATATTATTGGCAGGAAAAATACCGTCCAGAGCGCGTTAAAAGCAGTAGAAAATGCTAGGTAGATAAGAGTAAAGCTGATATACATTGGGTTCCTCGTGAATGCAAGCGGGCCGTCAGCTACAATTCCGCTCACCGGCTTGAAACGCGGGTCGACTTTGGAGCGAAGCAATGTTCTAACTGCCCAATACAGAAGCGCTCCACCCGCGACTAATAAGGTTGCGAAAATCGCCATCCGCCAGCGCAAGCTTATATTTAAAAATGACGATGGAAATATAATATTAATTCCAACTCCGATCAAAAGTGGGCCAAGGAATATGTAGGGCGGAGGTAGAATTGGAATCGGCCGCTTGATCACCCTAACCACCCCAGCCTTTAAAAGCGCTTGATAGTGCGATGGGTTATTGCGCTTGATATAGACGATAACTTTTCCGGCGCCTGGGGCGGAGGTAATGCCATACTCACGCGCGAAGTCCATAATTTTTTTCTCGGCTGTGGAGGCATCTTTTTCGTCGTTAACCATTAATTCCGCCTCGAAAGTTTCGAACCCAAAATCCATTTCGTCGAAATCCAAATGAAATTCCCCTTTTTGATAACTCTCGCGGGTTGTAATGATTTTCGCGAATGGTTTTAGCAGATCCCAACTCGCACCAATTGTTTTCTTAATTTCCTCCTCATTTTCCAGCTCGCGATATTGGTCGGTTTCTTTTTTTTGAATCGTCTGGCCAAGCGGAACCTTTAGTTCCCATTTTCCATCGCGTCTTCGAAGCCAATAATCTTTTGTCGTCAGCCTAAAATCATCCGCGTCATAATAAATATCAGTAAAGGTTTTCTTCACTATTAATTTCGCGCTTTCTATCAGGCGCTCCTTATCTCCTGCCTTCAAATCAAAATTTTTCTCGACTTCGATCAGATGAAAATTAATAGTCTACAAAGCGACCAATTGAAGCCTTTTCCCTAAGACTAGTGATGAATACATTGGCCTCCGAACTAAGTTTTTGCTGGCGCAACTGATTTTCTATATTTTTCCGAAAATCTGCCTCCTGTCCCTTCGGAGAAGTAATTTTGTTATCCGTAATAAATTTGTCTATGTCAGAACTGGATATTTGGATCTGGTCCGAAAGAATCTTTTGTAATTTTTTTTCTACAGTTATCTGTGTAATTAAGTCTTCTCTCGTCATATTTCTCATTGCGAGTGCTTGATCCAGCGTCTGCCCTTGAGCTCCTACCTGCCCTTCTATATCCTTAATAACGGCATCAATTTCTTCCTTCGTAATAGAAATGCCTCTTTTCTCAATTTCGCCGTTGATAAGTTTCTCTGTAATAAGATTATCAAGAACCATTTTTCCAGATTGCTTTTCAAGCAGACGAATAATTGACATCCTGCTGATAGGCGATCCGTTTACGGTTGCCGCTATAACCAACCCCCTATAACTATAGCCGAGTGCGCCTAGAACCACGATTGCCAAAACAAGAAGCGACTTAAAATTGATAATTTTCTTGCTAAAAATAAACTTTAAATAATCGTTCATAGATATAAGCATACTATTATTTAAGAAGCGAGGCAACTGCTTGTATCAGCTTACTTCTTTAAATTTATCTTGTTCAAAATCTTCTTTACCTTCTCCAGACTGTCCCAGTCGTGAATGGAAATCGGGATGGTATTTTTATTTAGTTTTTTGAGTAAGGCGAGTTTCTTTTTTGCTTCCCCTGGAGAAACCACATCGCTTTTTGATAGAAATAGATATTCCGGTTTTTTCATCATCTCTTCATTATAGGCTTTAAGTTCGTTACGGACTGTTTTATAATCCTTCGCCGGGTTTTGCGACTCCGCGGAAATTAAGTGAAAAAGAATTTGCGTGCGCAAAACGTGCCGTAAAAATTTTATGCCGAGCCCCTTTCCAGAAGACGCTCCTTCGATAAGTCCGGGGATATCCGCGAGAATCAAATTATAATACACTCCCAAGTTTGGCTCCAAGGTCGTAAACGCGTAATTCGCGACTTTGCTTTTTGCCTCCGTAAGCTCGTTCAACAAACTCGATTTTCCGGCGTTGGGCAAGCCGATTAAACCAACGTCGGCAATAAGCTTAAGCTCAAGACTTAAGGCGAATTCTTCACCCAAAAGCCCTTCCTGAAATCTTTTTGGCGATGTATTTTTCGGAGATCGGAAAAGAAAATTTCCTTTGCCACCGTGCCCCCCCTTCGCAACAAGTAACCTCTCGCCGATTTTTAAAATCTCCCGAGTTTTTTGGATAACCGTGCCGATCGGAACCTTTAAAACAAGATCTGGTCCATCCGCGCCGTCGTTAAATTGTCCTTTCCCGTTTTCGCCATCCTTCGCCTTTATATTTTTTTTATATCGAAATTGTCCAAGCGAACTTAAATCGGACACGCCTTCAAAATAGACGCTCCCGCCATTGCCCCCGGATCCGCCCGTTGGCCCCAAGCTCATAAGGTTTTTATTAAAAGCTACGGCTCCTTTCCCGCCATTCCCCGCGCGAACCTTGATTGCTACGTCGTCAATAAGCATAGAGCCTTAATCTTATAAAAAATCTCCCAATAAATAAAGCGGCGAAGGGGCTTGTGGTCACCTTCGCCGCTTTCTTAATCGCCTCAGAACGAGACGCTACTTTTCTCCTTTCTTGAAAGTAAATTCTTTTCCGCTAAATTTGGACATGATTGTGAGTTGGGGAATTTTCTCTTTGGTGATTTCCCCCGCGACGCGCGCATCGATGCTAAATTTCTCCGCGAGTTCCACAAATGCTTCCGCATCTTTCTCTTCGACTACGACAAGGGCTCCTTGCCCTCCGCTCCAAAATTCATAACACTCCCGGTCGCTCAAACCCAGCCAACTCGCGCAATCCTTCATTATCACCGGCGGTCGCCAGAGATTGGGAAGATTTGCAGAGAAACCATATTTGAACAGGAGGTCGTCTCCGAATTTTGACTTAATCGCACCTCCGGAAAGATGCGAAATGAGATGCGTCTTGATCCGAGGCGTAAAATTGCGCGAGAACCAGCCGTTTGCCGTCTCCAAAAGTCTGTCATAAAGAACTGCTGGAGCCGCAGCTGCTTTAATCGCGAGCGTTGCTTCTGGCACTTGGTAGCAACGCTCGCCGTATCGGCTTTTCAAAGCTTTGCGGACGAGACTGAGCCCGTTATTTCGAAATCCATATTCCCGCAGAGCGATCACCGACATGCCGGGTTTAACCGTTTTCCCGCGAATCATTTTCAGCGGATGAAAAACTCCGATGGCAAATCCCGACCATAAATATCTGGCGCACGCGCCCGGATTATCCGAGCCGACAAATTCGCCAAGCTCCGCCGTTTCTCCTCCGAATAAGACCAGTTTTTGACTGTCGCAGGTTTCTTTCAGCCCCATGAGTAATTCATGGAATGCGATATTAACACGCTCGTCTTTCTTTCCAATGGTACGCGCGTCTAGGCTGTTGAGAATCAAAAGCGGCATTCCTCCCCATCGGGTGATGTCTCCGCCAGTCATAGCGACGATGCCACGCCCCGCATACCTGTAGTTTCCCGCTGCATCTTCCAGCACCACCTTCGTTCCGGCCCCATCAGCTCCCCCCGTAAGAATGCACTCTTTCGGCAGATTTTTGAGCTGAAATCCGCGCGGGCCCCGAAAATGTCCATCCGACAAGTCTACGATTTTAAGATATGGCGAGTTGCGATAAGTTGATTGACAAAGCATGCCCGCATAGGAACTTAACGAATCGCCCTCCTTAATGTTAACCCCGGCTGCAGTGTATTTATCTTCCGCCATCGTGATTTCCTCCTTATCGTTGTCTGCGAACTTTTCTATAGTATTTCGAAGAAGTTCATAGCCCGCTTCTCCTGCTCCATTCTAATCTTGGCGTAAAGCCTGGGATTTCGAAGCGCTAGAATCTGCAGAGCGTTTAGAACTGCATTTTGAGGTTCGAGAATTGTTGATGCTGGGACCTCGCTCGGAGTCCTCAATGAAGACCAGACGTCATTTGGGAATTCTCTCCATCCATTTGGCAAGCTTATTACCGGGATCGACGTGTTGCCAGAAAGCGTCGGCCCGAGTCCGTTTGATCTGCCAACAAATGCGATGATGACAGCATCAGGGACTTCTTGGACGATATGTGCCAACTTCTGGACTGCTTTTGCGAGCTCTTTGTGCGCGGAGCAGGTAATTTCAACGTAATCGATTTCCCGCGCAACGCAAGAATATTTATTGAAGGCATCTATTAATGTGGTGAAGTCGTCTCTGTCGGACCCTCTCCAGAAAATAATACGTTGGCGCGGAAGCGAGAAGAGCTCCGTGAGCCGCTGGACATGCTGATACTTCTCGGTAACTTCATTAAGGTCTGCACCGTCCCGATAGGCTTGCTTATCGATATAATAGCCGTCTTCGACTACTCGCCACGAATCATTATCAATAACATCCGCCAAAAGAAGCATCCCCTCTTCTGTAATCCCAAACTCCACTTTGTAGTCAACAAGCTTTCTACCGATGACTTGCCAAGCCTTCTCTAAGATCAGGAAAGTTTCGCGAGCAATTTCCCCCATGCGAGAAAAGTAGTCGGGGCAATCGCTGAATGGATAATCCTCAAGGTGTAAGATATGGGCTCCGGGATCCCAAGACGGGACATCGGGCCGCATGAGGTGAATCCCTCCTATAACAAACTCGATGAGGGGGTCGTCCTTCGGTAGAGAATTCCCCAGCCAAACTTTGCCGTTTGTTTTAAGAAAAAACTCAAGGATAAGTTTCGGAAAAACATGCCCCTTCTGAAGAAACGGATAGCGTTTCAAAAATGACCCATGAGCTTCCCTTCGAATTACAACTTCATAAGGAAGCATCTTGCATTTCCATGCGGCAAACGCTTTATCGCCCACTTGTTCTAGAAATGCTACGGGGATTTCACACTCTTTAAGAAGCTTAAACACATTGCAGGTCGTTGCGGTCGCGATTTTTTCCTTGCCTTGAATGATGTCGTGCTTGACTCCATCCCCCGCAGTAATGTCCGGTTTCGCCTCTAAAACCACAAAGCTACTTTGTGGTGCGTTCCAAACAATCTTCGTTTTCCCTTCGTTATGTATAGGGTAGTTACCGTAATCCACAATCTTTGCCATAAAAAATCCTCCCTGTTTAATTTTCAATTTCCCTTTATGTTTACCATTTTGTGGTTCATTCTGTCAAAGCTGATTTTCGGGCTTTTTTATTTTCTATAAATTCTCGTCCAAAAATTTTTTCAATCCGGCCAAGTCTTTTTTGGCGCTATCGTAAAAATAGGTCCTAATGCCTATGGATTCTGCGCTCTTTATCGCGTCCAAATTATGCTCGAAATAAATGATTTCCCTTGCATCCAAGCCAAAATGCGCGAGCATTTTTTTATAATATTCCGGATCCGTTTTTTCGGGGTTATGCTTAAGCGTCCAAATCTCATAGGGCATCTTGTCCAAGCCCAATTCTTTGAATTGTCTATCGTCCGCCCCGGTTAAGAGTATCTTTCTATTCGAATATTTTTCGAGTAAATCGCGCATTTCTTTAAAAATTTTCCCTTGAGTATCCGTAAATACATAAATTGCGTCAACTAAAATAACTTTTTCCTTTTCAAATTCAATCACGCATTTTTCGTAAAGTTGTTTAATCTGCGCGTATTCTTTTTCGGCCCGCTCAATCTTAGCCAAAACTTCTCCAGCGCTAGTCCCCCCCAGAGACTCCCGGACTTTTTCGCGGGCTTTTTCTTTTGCTTTGCTTTCAATCTGCCCCCGCAAATCGGTTAGCTCTCTCAATTTATCTTCCATCAGCCTTTTTATATTGAAACAGTGCTTGCTGTCTTTTTTCTCGGTGTTTTGGCTCTTTGTTTTAAGTTTATATGCACCGTATCCGCCTAAAACCAAAACAGCCGCCGCCAGAACGACTATCCCAAGAATATTCGAGTTTGAACCTGGAGCAGATTCTTTTGGTGTAGGTTCGCTAGTAGCCAGAGCAGGAGCTGAAGTTGTGGCAGTAGTTGGCCTCGGCGTTACGGATCCGGCTGGTGGTGCGGAGTTGATTGGCCGAGGGGTTACAGCGCTTGAAGTTGCCGCGCGCGGTTGGGATGCTGAAGGTGCCAAACCCGCGCTCCCATCCTGCGCAAGCACAGGGAGTGCAAATGCCAGCGCTATAAATATAAAAAAGAGTTTTTGTTTAATCATGCTTTAAAATTTTTCTCGCCGTCTCGAGCCCGCTTGCCAATGCGCCTTCGACTGTTGCTGTGTCCTTCCCGGCATATAGCGCTTCCCCCGCGAAAAAAATTTTATTTCCTGCCGGCTTGCGCAGTTCTTCGTACCCTTCTTCGCTCTCGGTCGTGCTATAACTATAGGCTCCCTTTGCGTAAGGATCCGCCGGCCAATTGACGATTTTCGACGCTACTATTTCCTTTCGTACGAATTCCCTGTCAACTTTAAAAACATTTGAAAGAGAGTCAAGCGCTAATTCCAGAATATCTTTATCTGAAGAGTTTTTATATTTCTCCGCGCGCGGGCCGGGTATCCAGCCGGTAAGAACGGGTACTAAATCCGGATACTGCGTCCACCATGTGCGGACTTCCTCTCCAGAAAAAATAAAATCCATCTCGCTGAAATCTTTCCCCAGCGCGTTCACCCACCATCTGTTTTTAAATCTAATGAGAAGTTTAATGACATTTCCAAACCCTATTTTCGAAGCGGCTTCCATCTTTTCGGGTATAGCCGGAATAAAATTTATGCCGCTGATCACGGGGACCGGAACAGTTACGACAACTTTTTCTGCCTCAAATATATCGCCATCGGCAGTGCGGACGACGATTATATCGTCTTTCGCTTCTACCTCCTTAACTATGGCATTGAGCTGGATTTCCACTCCATTTTTTCGGCATTCTCGTTCAAGAAATTTAAGCATAGCGCCATACCCTTCTTTAATCCGGTACTGAAGCCATTCTCCCCCGCCAAGCCATTCCTCGCGGAGAGTAAAAGTGCTTATTCGGTTAACATCCCCAGCGTCATACCCTTCGACCATTCGAATTATTGAATTGCGAAGGCGCGCATATTTTTCCTCGGAGAAATATTTTTCGAGAAATTCCGCAATAGGCAAATCGCTTTTCAATTCCCGCAATTTTTTATGAAGCTCATCCTGGTTGGGTATGGGTTCGCTATTGACAGTGACTTCGCCATCGCGCGAGTTCCACATATCGCCTTGGGTTAAAATGAGCGTCATCCCCGCTTCTTTCGCGAGAGCTTTGGTGATATGCGCTTCTCCATGCGCAAACTCAGCCCCGCCCTGGGCCGGGTATCCGAATTCTTTTTCATCCAAAGGAAAAATCCTCCCACCGATCCGATCACGCGCTTCTAAAATAATTACTTTTTTTCCGGCTTTCCCTAATTCCCTCGCGGCCATCAATCCCGCCGCCCCCGCCCCGATGATTATAATATTGCTTTTCATTTCTTAAATAATCCTCTGAATTATTTTTTACTATCTCCTTGATTACTAGAATAGTTGATATACTATTTCTTCACCTTAGGTTTCTTTGGTTTCCTTTTCTCTCTTCTCTGATGCGTATTTCCTTTTGCCATAAATATATTCCCTTAATTAGATTAATAATGTTTAAACTATACCATTATTTCTCCAAATCCAAAACCTCGTCAATGCGAATTTGCGCGACGAATTCTGGGACGTGAGACACGAGAATCATCGCGCCTTGATAAGCATCGAGCGCACGCGCGATAACTGGCACATGGCGAAAGTTAATGTGATTTGTCGGTTCATCTAATATAAGTAGTCCTGGTTTCTGAAGAACAAGACGAGCAAACGCCACGAGTCCCTTTTGCCCCTCCGAAAGATCTCCAATTCTCGTTTTCATCATTTCGCCCTGTATTAAAAAACCTGCGGCAACACCCCGGAGATTCTCTTCAACTTGTTTTTCCATAACCGCCATCAGCGAATCGTGAACCGTATCTTCAAAATTAAGCGTTGAAAAATCTTGGCGATAATATCCGCCCCGAACTCCAGGGGCAATCGTAATTCCTTTCGCGGTTCCCAGCGCTATAGATTCGAGAAGTGTGCTTTTGCCGATACCGTTTGGGCCCTTCAAAAGGAGATGCCGGTTCTTGCCCACGGAAATATCCGCTTTGCGGCTCACCATCTTGTGATTTTTCATTGTTGTATATGCCGAGATGTGGAGCACTTCGCCGATAAGATCCGGCTGATGAAAGATTGCAAACCTTCGTATTGTTTTATCTTCCTTGCGCACGTCTACTTGACTCTCTTCCATCACTTCAATTTTATCCCGCATTTTCTTGGCGACGTTCCGCATCTTGCCGCCTTTATGCGCGAAAAAATTGGCTTTGTCCTTATTTTCTTGAATTTCTTTCGCAAGCTGCGCGTTCTTCTTATTTTCTTTTTCGATGCGGGCGGCGATTTCAACTACGACATCTTTATAGTTGCCGACATATTGCTCAATTTTTTGCGTATGCAAATCGAGATAGAGTACGCCCTCGGTAAACGCGTTTAAAAAATTTGCATCATGAGAAATAACAATTACCGTTTTGTTATAGTTGGCGAGAAATTGAGTTAGATGCTCGATCCCCGCCTTATCCAAGTTATTTGTCGGTTCATCAAGCAGAAGTAAATCGGGATTCTGAATTAACGCGGAGGCTAAAAGAAGGCGCGCTTGCTGGCCGCCTGAAAATGATTTCATAATTCGCTCGTGCACTTTTTCGTGCCCCCTTAAATTCACGACTTCGAGTACTTCATCGATTCTGGGATCAATGTTGTAAACTTTCTCTGAAAAACACCTCTCAAAAAATTCACGTACGGTAAGCGAGAGTTCTTCGCGCGCGATAACCTGCCGGGAAAGCGCCGTCGAGAAGCCATCCCCAACATTAACCTTCCCGGATTCGGGAGCAAGTTTTTTTATGATGAGCTGAAAAATAGTGCTTTTGCCCGTGCCATTCTGGCCCATCAGGGCGAATTTAGCACCGCGTCGCAACGAAAAATTAACCTCGTCTAAGATGGGTTTATTGTGCCCGTATTCGAATGACACATTCTCAAATGAGAGAATTGTTTCCGTTTTAGACATAGAAGCGTTACTATAGCATTTTTTCGGAAAAATTGCTCTCTTTCTCGATTCTATCCTTAGTCATCGATATGCTTTAGCAAATTTGTCCATTTGATCTAAAAAGTATTTCCGCGCATCCAAATCTTTGATGCATCCGCCGACGTAGGATTTATACCAAACTTTATCATTGAGCTGGCGCTTGATTTTTTCCGGGTCGCTAAAAAGTTCGCCGATGTCCGTTAGTACTAGATTGCCATTTTTCGCAATGCCGTAATTTTTCGTGATATTGAAGCTTTTGTCAATAAATCCGATTTTCAGAAATCGCGAATTTAATTCAATAAATAAATCGATATATTTCTTTATTTCCTCTGTCAGTGCTGTCTCAAAAATCTCGTGTAGCGGGCGTACTTTATCCTGCTCGAAATCGAGATCGCTTAAAAATTTGGGGTTCCCGATCCATTCGGGAGGAACCTGATGTTTTTTTAGAATCTTAAATGATTCGATCGCGATCTGCCTTCCGGCGCGGATGAAATCCGGAAATTCGGTCGGCCAGTGGTTGGTAAACGGGTAGCAGTCTTTAAACATTACCCAAAATGATCCCGCCCACGAGTGATACTTTTTCAAAACCTGCCCGTTCCCGAGATCATATACGCTATACTGCCACCCCTCCCCGATTTTTTTCATTGCATTAAAGAAAGCACTAACCTCGGTTCGCGCTCGATATTACAAATCATTCGGCGTAAGTCCTGTGTATTTTGCTATGCGCGCAAGCATGCGCGGACCAATTTCCTCACGATCGTGAAATGCAAATGTAATGTCTGACCATCCGCCTCGAGCAAGAATTCTATGCGATCCTCTCTGTCTTTTTATGCGCCAGCCAATGCGAAGAAGGGTCTTGAGTACTTCAGAAGCTTTAGCGGCGCCCCACTCCATATCCAAAAAGTCGAGAGATCGGAGCAACGAGATTTCCGTGTTCAACTTGGTCCGCAAGCGTTCGCAACGCTACCGCGTAGACGCGGCGGAGCGCTTCACGCTTTGTCGAACCGTAGGCCATAACTCCGGGAAGCTTTGGAATTTCAGCAATCCAGCGATTATCTTCCTCGCGATCGAATTCAACCGCAAGCGATGACAAAGAAATCTTACGCTGTTTATCGCTTTTTATCATGAGGGTAGGGTAGCACAAAACATCCCCGCCCACAAAGTCTCCTGAAATGGTTTAATGTCAAGAATCTTCATTTGTATGATGCCCTCTGACTTTGTCAACCGGGAAACGCAATCGGTGTTTCTCGATTATTTTGTCAAGCGCATCGGACAAATCAACATCGCAGTAATTCGCGAGCGAGGCGAGCTCCCAAAGTATATCGCCAAAGAAATCTTCCACTTCGTCATGATTTTTTGCAATCTTCTCTTTAACTTTTTTCTCGTCGTGCTCCCATTTGATGATATTCCGAAACTCCCCTATCTCCTCAACCATACCCAAAAGCAGCTCCTTCGGAGTGTGATATTTCCGCCAGTCGCGCTCCTTTAAAAATTCTTCAACCGCTTTTTGTTGCTTCATTAATTTATTGATATCCCCCATCCACGACAAGAACGGATCCTGTTATAAAACTCGCGTCGTCCGAGCATAAAAATAAGACGGCTTTGGCAATTTCCTCCGGCCTGCTCCATCTTCCCAAGGCAATTTTCTCTGTTTCGCTTTTGATGAGTTCCTTAGGCAAATCTTTGTTTATTTCCGTATTAACCCAGCCGGGAGCTACACAATTGACTCTTATATCGGGGGCGAGCGATTGAGAAAAGTTTTTTGTTAGGCTGATAACTCCGGCCTTTGAAGCATCATAATCCGCGTCGTCTGTGCTAAGAGTATCGATGCCATTTGTTGAGGAAATATTTACTATAGACGCGCCGGGCCTGCCTTTCATGCGGGGAACCGCATACTTGATGCATAAAAAAGTCCCAATTAAATTTACGCGGAGCGTGCGCTCCCACTGCTCAACTGTTTTTTCCAAAATAGGAATATCAAAAACAATACCGGCGTTGTTAACGAGAATATCGATTGCCCCGAAATGTTGAACGGCCTCCTCAATCATTTTTTTGACATCGCTTTCGCTCGAGACATCCGCCTGGATTGCAATAGCATCTCGGCCCAAGGATTTTATTTTTGTTACTACGGCATCCGCCGCCTCTTTATCTTTTACATAATTTACAATTACATTGGCTCCTTCTTCCGCAAAAGCAACAGCCGTTGCTCTGCCAATCCCCCTACTCGAACCTGTAATTAATACTATTTTATCTTTGAATTTCATAGTCAAATTCTACCAGAAAAAGGGCAGGATTTCCAGCTTCAATAAATGTTCGACACCGAGTGTCGAACATGATATCTTATTCAAAAAGCGTTGTTATCTGCTCTTTCAACGCAGCGATTTTATTTTCCAAATCAAGTAATTTAATAGACCTATCGACTTCTCTTGCGGATGCGGTGCTAAATTCTTTTTCCGCAACTTCAAAACCTTTTTCTTTCATCGCTTCATTGAATTGTTCTTCAACGGCACGCCCCCGCTCCATAATTTTTATTTGGAGATGTTTTATTTGCGCTTCGAATTCTTCTATGTCGTAAATTAAGCCCGTAGCTTGGATCTTTAATGCCTCTTGCCCCTTGGGGTCTCTCTGCCGGAATGCCAGTTTTTTATATCGTTCTTCAAAATCCGCGTACTTCCTCTCCATTTCAATTATCTCTTTACTTTCTTCAAAACTAACTGGCGTTTTATCACCAGTTTTCTTTGGTTCGCCATCCTTGTGCCCTTTATTAAAATCGCTGATTTTTATTATTTCTCCCATGCAATAATTTTAGCACTGTACTCAGCACTAGGTGCTGAGCGATGATTTTTCACCAAATTAGAAATTTGAGAAAAATCTATCGGCTGCCGGGGAAGGAGTCGGACCTTCATAAACAGCTCCAAAGGCTGCTGTCCTACCATTAGACGACCCGGCAATAGAAAAAGAATAGCAAAAATTCGTTTATTATGCTATGGTAATTGGAAAGTTAGAAGGAGGGTTTGAAAATGAAGAGAAGAGATAAGGGCTTCGAGACAACGTACAAGTTGTTAGGTATTTTTGTGGTAGCGGTTGGACTATTTGGAACAGCGATCACTTATGGCCTCGGAAACAATTTATTGGCTATCAGCTTCACGGGAGTCGTTATCATAGGTTGCCTTTTTCTGGTCGTGGCGTTGCCAAATAGATATCCAATGCTAAGTGATCGGCTTTCGTCAGATCTGCATCATTTAATTCCTTTACTCATGGTTTTTTTAGCAAGTATCCCCTTTTTTAGCAAGTATTATAATGCTTCGGAAGTTGCTTCGGTTGGGATGGGATATTTTCTTCTTTGGATCATTGGAGAGGTTATGATGCAACTGGCGCAAAATGTGGGAAATTACCTGGAAAGGATTCACCTAAAACGAAGGCGATACTGGGAAGTGCCAATTCCAGGACTGGGCAACCCCAACAACACTAAAGACGACGGAAATTAAAAGGAGGGGCGGACAATGGCGCAAAGACCCGAGGTAATCATTATGAATAAAATTGTGGGCATGGCAGCAGGAAACTTGAAAGCCGGCGAAGAGTTCAGAGCAGCCGTTTATGGTGCGGTAGATCGATTTAGAGACGAAATATACCATGAAGCCTGCAAGCGATTACGCATGCATTCCGCCGCGAAAAGGAGGAAACAAGCCAAACAGGGCCGGTTTCATTTCGATCCAATTCAAAGAATTTAAGTTCCTCCATCCGCGCCGGAACAAGAAAGTCCCCGTTGTCATTATGCAACGCGGGACTTTTCAATTTACTGCCCAACGATCTTCAAAATCGCGAGTTCGAGCGGGAGTTGCTGGAGATAGGCGATTTTCAAAAGGGGGTATGCATCGTTTAGATTATTCAAAACTGTCTCGAATTTCTTGATGTCATTTTCTTTCGTGAAGTTTTTCATCGCGGCTAATTCGGAATCGGAGATGAAACTAGCAAGCTCTTTTTCATAATTCGGGTCAACTTTGAGATATAGCATAAATCGGAAATTTCGAATCAAAAGCTTTAAAAAAGATTTTTGGTCCACGCCTTCCTCAGAGCTTTTATGAACTATTCCCAAAGCGGATTTGATATCACCCGCCAAAATCGCCTTCGTCATCCCCAAAAGCAAATCACGCGCCGGAACTCCAAAGAGTTTTCTAATTTGCTCGGGCTCGAGCTCGCCTGCGCTTGCGGCAAGCGCTTGGTCGAGCATGCTCTCCGCGTCCCTGAGCGATCCTGAAGACAAGACAGAAATTATATTCAGAATTTCCTCATCAACTTTGATTTTTTCTTTCTTAACTATCATATCGAGCGCTTTTTGGATGTCTTCCTCCCCTATTTTGCGAAATTCGAAGTGCTGAGTCCGGGAAATTATGGTATCTAAAACTTTTTCAAGTTCGGTCGTCGCGAGAATAAAAATTACATGCGCTGGCGGCTCTTCGAGCGTTTTTAGCAGAGCGTTAAATGCCTCCTTGGTCAGCATATGGACCTCGTCAATGATATAAACTTTATACTTCGCTTTAAATGGCAGAGAACGAATCCCATCCCGTAAGGCGCGAATCTCATCTATCCCGCGGGAAGACGCCGCGTCTATCTCAACTAAATCAAGCCCGACACCGGATAAAAATTCCACGCAAATTTCGCATTTGTTGCAAGGCAAACCGAAGTTCGACTTCGGAAAAGCTTCCGAAGTTGAACTTCGGTTTAAGCAATTCGTCGCGCGCGCGAAAATCCTCGCGACAGTTGTCTTTCCAGTGCCCGCGGGCCCGGAAAAAAGATAAGCGTGGGAAATCCTATTTTTTAATATAGAGGCACGGAGAACTTCGACAACCGATTTTTGCCCAACGATCTCGCCGAAATCCTGCGGCCGGTATTTTCGATAAAGCACCTCGCTCATTTTTTCCGTGCGAAAACTATAAATCTATACCCAATGAAATTCCAAATAAGCGCCACGGCGCTCGCGACAACTTTCGCGATATTCAGCCATTCCTTGGGATCAAATGCGCCAGGGCTTGAAATATAAGTTGTGAAAACGACAATTACGCCGCTATTGATGAGAAGGCCTAGAATAGTAACGGTCAAGAATTTCGGAAAGTCATGAAAAAGCGGTTGCCCGGCAGATGCAGAAGGAAAGACCCATAATTTATTCCACAAATAACCGTTAAAAACCGCGACTACGAATCCAGGGATATTAATGAGCCCGACCGTTGCCCCCGCCGTAATTTCCGTAATTGAGCTTACAAAATTCAATACCGCGAAATCTATCGCGGCGCTCAAAAATCCGACAACCGCGAATTTTCCGAATTGTTTAAAAAAGGAGAAAAAGCGCGAGAGAAAATATCCGAGCCACACGCCCCCACCCCATAAAATCGGGATTCCAGCAAGAACAATTAAATTCTTATTTGAAAAATTAACCGATAAATAAAAAAGTATTATTAAAACAAAAACACCAGTTAAAAATCCGATAAGTACGCCAATCAAGATATCCTTCTTCATAACCCATATAATAACATATAATTAAATTATGTCAGGAAAAACTTTGTTGGCTCTTTTGGGAATTCTTATTCTTGCGACTTTTTTGCGTTTTTGGGATCTCGGGTCAACTCCTCCCGGCCTTTATCCGGATGAGGCTATGAATGGAAATAATGCGACTGAAGCCATAGATAATAGTAATTTCGAAGTATTCTATAGAGACAATAACGGGCGCGAGGGGCTTTTCATAAACATTCAGGCGCTCTCGATATCAATTTTCGGAAATAAACCATGGGCACTTCGGGGAGTATCCGGAATCTTTGGTGTTCTTACCGTTCTCGGCATCTTTCTTCTCGCGCGGGAAATGTTCCGCTCGCACAAAAATCGCGATCGACTTGCTCTCCTCTCCGCCTTTTTTCTCGCAACGAGTTTCTGGCATATTAATTTCTCGCGGATCGGTTTTCGCGCCATCACAGCTCCATTTTTCCTAGTCTGGGGCTTATATTTTTTCTTTAAATTTTATAATGACACCGGAACCGCGCAGGCCCAAATAATATCTGCTGCCATCGGAGGACTTCTTTTTGGGCTTGGCTTCCATAGTTATATCGCCTACCGCGCGGCGCCGGCACTCCTCGTTCCACTCACAATCTTCGGCTGGAATAAATCACGCAGAGATACTTGTTTCCCCTGCCTTGTTTTAATTTTTATACTTTTTATCGCCATAGCATTCATACCTCTCGGGCTATATTTCCTCGATCATCCGGCGGATTTTTTCGGGCGCACGAGCCAAATCTCTATTTTCTCCGAGCCCTCGCCGGTTAAAGCTTTTATCGTAAACGCGGCGAAAACAATCGGTATGTTTTGGGTATACGGAGACCCCAACTGGCGGCACAATTTTTCAGGCGCGCCGGAACTTTCTGTAATTGTCGGGATATTTTTCCTTATCGCAATAATTATTTCGATAAAAAATATTTTCAGAAAAACTTCCGAGCCTCTTGAAAGGTTCAATTCCGTATTCCTTCTTTTTTGGATAGTGCTTATGTTGCTTCCGGTAATGATATCTTCCGAGGGCCTTCCGCACGCTCTCCGGAGCATCATCGCGATCCCTCCGGTTATGATTTTATCCGCGTTTGGACTCGAAAAAACCCTAGAATATTCAAAGAAATGGCTTAAGCAAAACAAAGAACAGTATCCAGCATATTCGGGCCAGCTATCAAGAATCGGACGAGAATTTTCCTTGCTCCTAACTGTAATGATTATCGCAATCGCGGCCAACGCATACGACATCTATTTCAACCGGTGGGCGCCACATCCCGAGGTCTATGCCGCCTTTAATACGCGCGATTGGAATATAGTAGAATATTTAAATACCCTCCCCGATGAAGTTGGAAAATATGTCATAATCAGGGATGAAAGATTGAACAGCCGGACAGTGACAATATCAAGCCAATCGGTATTGTTCGGGACGAATACTTTCCTTGCGGAAGTCCGCCTGCGCAAAAATTTTCATTATATTTCCGAGGAGAATTTGAATGCTGAATTTAAAAAGAAGCTTCCTGAAAACGCAGTGATTGTTTTCTTAAATAAAGACGATATAAGTTTTGCCGCTTCTCTTGTTAAAAAATATTCAAGAATCAGGCTTATGGTCCATGGAGATTTTATCGCGCTAATTATTTTTCCTCTTTAATTTCCAGATGAAAAATACTGCTATAATAAAAATGACTGCGATAAATTCCGGCGGAAACGCAATTCGCAGCATCGTAAAAATAATCCCGATGGATTGTTCAATAAAGTCACCCATGCAATAAAGTATATTCTATCCAATGAAAAAACACACAAACATTCTCGCCTTCATAATGCTTGGGATAATGTTTTTGATTTTGATTATGTCCTCCCTGAACGACTCGGCCACTTTCGACGAAATAGCGCACATTGGCGCCGGATACACGTATTTAAGATATAAAGATTCGCGCTTAAATCCTGAGCATCCCCCTCTTATGAAAGATTTGGCAGCCCTACCTTTAGTGTTCTTAAATCTCAATTTTGACATCACCCAGCCGTTTTGGAACTCGGAAAATGTAAACGACCGGCAATGGACAGCGGGCAACCTGCTTTTATACGGTTCCGGCAACGACCCGGATAAAATCGTATTTTGGGCGCGCTTGCCAATAATACTTCTTGCAATTCTTTTCGGCTGGCTCCTATACCGTTGGGCGAGATCGCTTTACGGAGAGAAGGTCGGGTTGATAGTCCTTTTTCTATACGCATTCTCTCCGACCTTTCTTGCCCATTCGAGATATGTGACAACAGATGTCGCGGCGGCCTTCGGATTTTTCATCGGCCTTGCAAGTTTTTTGCGATTTCTCGAGCGTACAGACGCCAAGCGCACCGCTGTCGCTGGTATTTGCTTAGGAGTAGCGCTTCTTTTAAAATTCTCGCTCTTTCTCCTGCTTCCGATATACGCTGGCCTCGCTCTTCTTTGGATATTTTTTGAAGCGAGAGAAAATTCTTACAATTTTAAATTCGCCTGGCCGCTTATTGGAAAAATAGTTCTGATTGGGATCATAGCTCTCCTGATAATTTGGGCGGTTTATATTTACCACGTTTGGAATTATCCACAAGCAGAACAGCTTCGCGACGAAACTTGGGTAATGAGCACTTTCGGAAAGCGCTATTTAGTCAATATCGACACGCGACTCATTGAAAATAAATACCTTCGCCCAATCGGACAATATTTTTTAGGACTTTTAATGGTTATCCAGCGCGCGGATGGAGGCAACACGACTTATTTCATGGGAGAAGTTTCTGCTTCCGGTTGGCGGGAATATTTCCCAGTAGCTTACGTGCTTAAAGAAACTATTGCTTTTCACATCCTCTCAATCTTCGCCCTTTTTCTGGCCCTCCGCCGGGTAATTCGGGCGAAAGGAAAAAATCTTTCTTCTTTTTTTGACTGGATGCGAGACAATTTTGTCCTTACCTCGTGCATAGCATTCATCTTGGTTTATTGGATATATTCGCTTACTAGCATTCTTAACATTGGAATTCGGCACGTCCTACCGACTTTCCCATTTATTTATCTTCTGGTAGCGCGGGAGCTTACAGCCTGGATTTATCGGCCGGATTCGGATTCCCCTCAAGATCTGAAAGATTGGCTACGCGTTATATACAAAAAAATATTTGAACCAATACCAAAAATAATATTTCTTGCGCTTATGTTCCTCTGGATTTTCGGCTCTGTGATTTTGGTATACCCTTATTATCTTTCGTATTACAACGAATTCATTGGAATTGATAATGGATATAAATATATAGGCGATTCCAATTATGATTGGGGGCAGGATTTAAAGCGGCTCCGCGATTTAGTTCAAAATAATCCTGATTTCGCGGGAAAAAAAATATATTTGAATTATTTCGGCGGAGGTTCGCCCCAATATTATCTCGGCAGGCAATATGAAGACTGGTGGTCGGCTAAAGGCGCACCACCATCCGGTTCATATTTTGCAGTTTCCTCAACGCTTCTTGCCGGCGCGCAAGGGAAACCAATTAAAGGAATCGCCATAAAGCCCGAAGACTCGTATAGCTGGCTTTCCGGCGAAGTTCCTGTAGCCCGCGCCGGAAAATCGATATTGATATATAAGATACATTAGATTATTTAAATTTATAGAAAACTTTGTCCGGGAAGCGGAGATCAATATATTCGAGCGTATCGGCTTTGGCTTTTATCTTACCGGACTTAAGCGCTAGCGTGAGATTTTCTAAAGCTCTTTCGACATCGGTTTCCGCATCGATTATGAAATAGATTCCGCTTTTAGGATATAGATAGTAGGTCTCCCCGCTTTTCTTGATATATATGCTCTCTATATCGCCTTGAATGATTTTTGGGGCGTCTTCGGTCATTTGGAGTATCCTGTTGAATTTCTCCGGCGGTAAAATATTTTTTCCCAGGAAATCTTCTTCTCTCGCGTCCATTATTTTCAATATGGAGCTCCCGAAAAAAATCACCGACCGCTCAAATGCCAAACCTTCTTTATCCAAAAGCAGGCAATTATTTCCGTTTTCCCTGCACCAAACCGCCCAAGTTTTTCTCTCCGTAATAGATATATCGATAGTTGATGGGAACTTCTTGGCAACGGCGAAATCGCGAAACCCATATTTTCCCGACAAAAATTCTTCGATGTTTTTTTTAGGCAAAAATAGTATATGGTTCTTGGGAACAATAAGCCATTTTCTTCCGCCAAGAATTTCGAATAATTCCGTATGCAATTCTTTTGCGTTATTTTTATCGAGCCCGGAGATGATTATATTTGAGACGCGCAGAGCGGGAATATAAAACAGAAAAGTCGCAATGGCAGAAACTATCCCTAAAACACAAATCCCAAAAAGGATTTTTGTAAAAATGTCTTTTTTCCTCCTCCTATGAGACGTTTTTAGAAGATCTTGGCGTAATGACATCTTTCCCGATATATTTTCTCAAGACTTCCGGTATCTCAACTGATCCGTTTTCTTTTTGATGGTTTTCCAAAATTGATTGCAAAATCCTCGGAGTCGCGATCGCGGTGTTATTCAATGAGTGCGCAAAACGGATTTTCCCGTCGTGCGACTTATAGCGTATTTTGAGGCGCCTTGTTTGAAAATCGTGGACAATCGAGGAAGAATGCGATTCGCGATATCGCTTCTCTGAAGGTATCCAGGCCTCGATATCGTACATTTTGACAAATCCGAAAGGCAGATCTCCAACGCAATTTATCACGACGCGGCATGGGAGTCCTAATGCCACGAGCATCTCTTCGGAATACCTAGTAACCTCCTCGTGCCACTTGACCGATTCCTGATGCTCTGCTTTGCATAAAATAATCAGCTCCACTTTCATGAATTCGTGAACGCGATAAATTCCTTTTTCATCCTTGCCGTATGATCCGGCTTCGCGGCGGTAGCACGGAGAAAACGCGACATATTTTTTTGGCAATTCCTCTTCCTGCAAAATTTCATTTTCATGGTATCCCATCATCGGGATTTCCGCGGAGGGCACTAAAAATAAATTATCATCCGTCGCGTATAAATCTTCTCTAAACAAAGGCAATTTGCCAGTCTCGACAAAAATATTTTCTTTAACAAGTGAGGGCGCGATAAACGGCGTAAATCCTTTTTTGATTAAGTAGTCGAACGCGAATTGCCACAACGCCATGGAAAGGAGCGCTCCTTCGTTTTTGAGAAAATATCCCCTAAATCCGGATATCTTCGTCCCCCGCTCGAGATCGACCAAATCCAATTCCCGCAATAAAGTATGGTGGTCGCGGATTTTGAAGTTAAAATTTTTCGTCTCGCCGACTCTTCTAATCTCAACGTTGTCTTCGTCGGATTTCCCTTCCGGAACCACTGGATCCGGAATATTTGGGACAAGCAACATTAAACGCCGGAATTCCACATCAATCTTAGTAAATTCGGCTTCTTTTTTCTGCAAGCTATCTTTTAATTGTTTTAAATCTTCAAGCTTTTCTTTTGAAAAATTTTCAGATGCCTTATTCTGCTCCTCGCGAAGAGATTCCACCTCTTTAATCAAGCCACGCCTAACCTCGTCAATTTTCAAAAGTCTTTCTAGGTCGAAATTGTAATGCCTTTTCGAAATTGCCTGTTTAAGCAGGTCTGGGTTTTCTCGAATAAACTTTATATCCAGCATGACTTTAAGAATAAATCAAAAAAGCCTTTTTGAAAAGGCCTTTTTGATTCGATTGAAACTAATTATCTTATATTCTTTTGGGAGAACGCCATTCCAGTTGAACGCGTCCAGTAGCCGATGGACTCTCGGACAAGCTTTCTACCGAAATATAGTGCCAAGAGCGTCGCGGAAGCGGAGATCGCAAATAGATCCCATTCCGTTTTTTCGACCGCGACAAAGAGATAATTAATGAGTCCCGAGAAATCATATGATAAGATTCTGGCTGAGAGATTCCCGATTATAACCGCGACATTCTGCGCGGCTATCGCGTAATAAAGCACGAGTCCGGAAACCGCAACCACGAATGACGCGGGAATAAAAACTTTCCTTAAAAACCATATGAAGTGCACACGCCTTAAAACACGACTCTTAAAGGCGCCTAATTCCAGATCGCTCCAATTTATTTTATTTGTATTTTCCATATTTTGCATACAATTTTATTTATATTTGCGTCGCCTCACCGGAAACGCTTCTGAAGACTTCCCGAGCCCTGAATAATCTCATTTTGAGCGCGGGGATTGTTATGTCTTTGCGTTTAGATATCTCTTCGTATGAAAGCCCTTTTAAATAATGCATCTCGAGAAGTTCCCTGAAATCATCCGGCATCTTCTCCAAAATTCCCTTAACCAATATCTCCGCCTCCAAATTTTCCTCGAATTCTTTCGAGCCCAAGGTCTCGTATAAAAACGTATCGAGATAAGTCATTTCCCCCATCCTCTTTTTCAGGCTCCGATATTTGGTAAGCGCGGTGTTAAAGACGATTTTATACCCCCAGCTCTTGAATTTTGAATTCGGCCCCTCTTGGAGTTGGTCGGCATGCCGGTAGATTTTCAAAAAAGCATCTTGGACCACATCTTCCGCTTCTTCTTTGGAATTCAATATTCTCCCGGCGAAGCGTAGAAAAGCGGCCTGGTAGCGCTCAACCAAAACTCCGAAAAGATCAGGGTACTCGACAGAAGCTGCGAGCAATACCTCATCACTTGTCTCCTTTAAAGCTTCTGGTCTCTCATCCATAAGGCTTTTATAACGTTTCTTCGCCATTGCCTATACTATAGGCGACCGTTACATATATGACAACTCCTAAAAGCGCGATTTTGTTTCGCCGAATATCTACCAGAAACCTTTTCTAAAATCCGCCAGTTTTATATACATAAGGTCGCATTAAAAGATTTAAGTATTAAGAACACGCGAAAATACCCCGCATCTGGCGGGGTATTTTCTTTTTTGGAAAACTAACGTATACTAATGCGAAAGCTCATACTATAGGAGGGTAATTATGCTAGTAACCTGAATACATTGTTGGGGGAAATGTCTGTGGGTCTCAAAATCCTGTCAGAACTTGGCATTCCACTTCAGGTAAAGGTAAACGCCCTTACACCAATAGAGGCCGCGCTTGAGATTGGTAATAACCAAAATTGCGATTCGCTTTGCGTCTCAAATGCAATTCCTTATGGTTCTTACTTTCCCGAACCGTGGTGGAAAGCGGGGTTCGGAGATAAATCTCCTCTCGCTAAATACAACGGCGGGGCACTTTCCGAAGACCCTCTTCGAAATATTACCCTAGCTTGGATTGAAAAAATTAGGCGGGTTGGCTTTTCGAAACCAATAAACGGAGGGGGAGGAATTCTCAAACCAGACCACGTTGACCAATATCGCGACTCCGGAGCGGATTCGGTTTTTCTCGGTTCAATCGCAGTCCTACGTGGATGGCGAGTTCATAAAACAATCGAAAGAGCGTACAAACTATTCGGCGACGAGTAGCTTTCAAACAGTTCCAAATCACAAGAATGGCGAGCAGCGCAATGCCCTCGCCATTCTTTTATTGTAAAATACCCATATGGCCAAAGAGTATCTTTTAGCTTTTGAATATTATCTAGTTTTTTTAGCGTTCGCGCCGATCGGGCTTATTGTTGCACGGCCATTTATACAAAACTTTCGCGCCGCATATACACTATCCAAGCTTTTGGGACTTCTTCTTTTTGGATATTTGATTTGGCTTTTATCTTCTCTGCGCATTCTGGACTTTCAAAGCATCCTCTTAATTAGAATTCTTTTTGCGCTTGTTGTGGGCGCAAGCATGTATGCGTTATGGAAATATTGGCCGAAGGATTGGCAAAATATTTTAAAAAATATTCTAACCGTTGAAATTTTTTGGTTTGTTTTTTATTTCCTTTATCTCTGGCTCCGGAGCCACAACGCGGAAATTCACGGCACAGAGCGCTTTATGGACATGGCGTTTTTCAAGGCTTCGAGTATGGCCAATTATTTCCCTCCCATTGACCCCTGGCATGCGGGAAACCCCATCAACTATTATTATTACGGTCATTATCTTTTTTCCTTGGTTTCAAATCTTCTAGGTGTATCCGCCAATTATGCGTATACCTTTACATTGGGAATTATTTTCAGCTCTGCCCTTGTGCTTTCTTGGACTTTTGTCCGACGTTTTTCAAATTCAAAACTTTTCGCATCGCTTGCGGCGTTTTTTGTAGTCGCCGCGGGAACCGTCGCGTTCGGAATATGCATAATCGAAACATCCGGCGCTTGCTCTTACGTAAAATCAACAAGGCTTTACGAACCTTCTTATATCATCAATGAGATACCTTCCTATAGTTTCACTGTCGGCGATCTACACGCGCATCTGATAGCGCTCCCGTTTTTCTTATTGGCATTATTCTTTTTACTCGAACTCTCCGAGCGGGAAAAAATCGGTTACGGGTTAATTGGGGTACTCGCGATTATTCTCTCTTCCCTTGGCTTAATGAATCCTTGGGATTTTGTTTCGCTCGCGCTAATTGTTTTCTTGATTACTTTGTTCAAAATATTTCGAGGCGAGTATAAAATATTAATCGCAAAAATGGCACTTCTTGCAGTAATCTCGATTATCTTGATGCTTCCCTTTTTTATGCATTTTGAGAGTGGGGCGTCCGGTATCGGATTTTCCCACACATATGCGGCTACACATAATCTTCTGACGGGCTTTCAATATCCGACTCCCCTTTCAGGCTGGCTTGGCATTTGGGGCGGTTTCGGCGCGATTCTGGCGCTTTGCTTCCTCATACTGCGGGACAAAATTTGGAATACAAAAAATTTTCTATTTCTTCTGTTTCTGGCAGCCGGATTGCTGCTAATAGGTGTTGAACTGTTTTTTATAAAAGATATTTATTCGCTCGCTAATCCTCCTTATTTTCGAGCAAATACGGTTTTCAAATTCGGATTCCACGCTTGGACGCTTCTTTCTCTTGCGACCATGATCCTTTCGGCCGGAGCGTTTCGCGAGTATAAATTAACCACGAATAAATATAAAAAGACGATGGCGCTTATTTGGGTTCTTCTAATCGTAATAACTATCCTCGTATTTCTAGGTCTTTTTTATCCGCTAAGAGCGATAGATGAATTCTATCTTTCATCAAAATCCTCAAAGACCTTGGATGGCTCATTATTCTTAAAATCCCTCTACCCGGACGATTACGCGGCCATTAATTGGTTGGATAAAAACATTCACGAAAGAAAAGTCATCATCGAGGCGGCGGGCGATAGCTATAAGGAGTTCGGCCGAATCAGCGTTTTTTCCGGAATGATAAACCCGATAAATTGGCTAACGCATGAATGGGGCTGGCATTTCAAGCCGGAGGGACGCCCGGCGATTAATGCAAAAGTATCGCAGGAATCCGGCTGGGGCAAGGTTGCGGTTATATCGGGCGATGTTCGTCAAATTTATGAATCTGACGATGTCGCGATGACGCGGACGCTTTTACAAAAATACAACGCGGAATTCGTCTATATTGGGGCGCTCGAAAGAACGGGATATCCCAATCTCTCTGAACAGAAATTTTATGAGCTCGGGCAAGTTGTTTTCTCTTCGGGAAATTCGAAGTTATTCAGAGTGGACGATTAAATTTCACGGTGTAGTGTTTGTTTGAAAAAGTCAGAACCCATTTTGCGGAGAACCCCGATTGACCGCCTCCGCTTCGCTCCGGCGAAACGCTCGGGCGCAGCGGAATTCCCCCTCACCCCCCGCAGTGTTCTTGCATAGACGGACGGAATTTTTGGTGGCGACATTCTGAAATCTTGCCCTTGCCCCACCCTCCTGTGCGCGGACAAGTTTATGGAACTCCCTAAAATCAATAATCCCGTTTTGGGATTATGCCACAATAGGATATATGATGCAAACAAGTATGAGCAAGTCCATATACTCAAAAGACTACAAAGAAATCATAGAACGTTTGAAAGAAGCGCGTATTGAGGCTGACCTATCCCAACAGGCGGTAGCCGACAAACTCGGTAAGCCGCAATCCTACATCTCAAAAATTGAATCCGGTGAAAGACGGCTGGATGTGGCGGAAATGAAAAAATTTGCGGCTGTTTATAATAAGCCGGCTGATTATTTTTTGAAATAATGATCGCAAGCACTAAAAAATCCAGAGAAGCAATTAAATATCTTCAATCCGCAGAAGGTAAAATTTTGAGTTATCTAAAGAAAATCGTAGGTAATAAAGATTTTAGTTACCGGACATTTGGAACGGCCATCGAGGAGCACTTAACGGATGTAATTGTTAAAATCTTAACCGAAGGAGGCTTCATCAAAGGTGGCTCGGATTTTTCTGTTTCGCCAAACAAAAATTATTTTCCAGATTTTGAGCTAAAAACTACACCGCCCCTCGCTATTGAATTTAAATCGGGCAACAAAAGTCAATACAGAAACGGTAAGTGGGTTATGGTAAAGAATAGCGAAAATGATATGGGTACACTCAACGAGTGGCCAAGAAAGATTGAAAAATTTGGCGGTGATAATATCTACTATATTTTTGTAATCTATAATTTTAATGACACGACGAAAGAAGTTTTAAGCGTTCAAGTAGCCCCCTTCTATCAATTTATAGGTCTTAATAGTGGTAAGTTTCTCAAGTACCGAGAAAAGGACGGCAATCTGCGCCCCAAAAACTTTGGAATTGAACCACCAATTAAAACGCTGAAGCAATTCGAGGAACTACTTAATAAAACTATCGTTTACAGATCGAAACGAATTATCAAAAGACACCGCCTAATAATTAAAAAGGTGGCGGAGATTCCTAAAAAAGAGTTGGATTAACTGACCTACTATTCTGCTTTTTGTTGTTAGAAATCTTTGGATTATCTATAGGGTAGATTCCTTCGTCCTCGGATAGAGTTAGGTTGCTCAAATATTTTGAGGCAGTTTCTGTTGCGTTGACACCATATTTATAGCCATTGCTTGACCTATAATTAACTTTCTTAATTTTATCCGCGACTATTTTCTTATATTTTGGATCTATATCAATACCAATATAATTTCGGCCCAGTCTTTTTGCTGCCAATGCTGTTGTTCCAGCCCCAATAAAAGGGTCCAAGACAACATCATTTTCGTCAGTAGTCATAAGGACTAATCGTTCAAGTAGTGGTTCGGGGAGTTGGCACGGATGAGCGTCCCTGCGAGCGTTGTGTCTAATACGATGTATATCCGCCCAACAATCGCTTAGTAGTGTGCCGTGAGGATTTATCTGACTCTTTTTCCCCCCATAGTCTTTGATCATTTCGCCGCAAGTCCGACATTTTTTATGCGGCGATCGAAGCTCATGGAATTTAAACCCTTTTGGAATTTTTGTATAAAATAGTATTCCGTAATGTGCCGGTAACAATGTTTTGCCCAAAGGCATACTCATAGAATCCCACGCAATCCAATGTTTGAAAATGGCAATTTTATTTAAGTGATTGGCATAATAAATCAGCCACTTTGGGATATTATGGACCAAAATTGAACCCGTTGGTTTAGTTATTCTGACCATTTCGGTTAGCCATTGCTCGCACCATTTTATATAATCATCTGCCGCCTTTTTGTCTTTGTAGTTGCCATATTTTTTATTCAGGTTAAATGGCGGGTCGGCAAAAGTCATATCAATTGAGTTATCGGGTATTTTTCTCATTTCCTCAATTGAATCTCCACATAAAATCTCGTTCAATGGAAGTTTCTTATATTGTTTTGTTTCTTTTTTGATTTCCGGAAAAACAATAGATATTGGGGTTTCCTCACGAATAACATCGAGCACAATTCCTTGAATTGAAATATCTCGTCCATTTCTAAAAATAAGGGGCTCGATATTTTTATTGGCTGGTTGTAGACGGATATACCCTCTCTCTTTATAAAATTTCTTTAGAGTTGCTTCGTGGTTATCTATAAGAGCAACCACTTTCTGACCATTTTCGGCTGTTTCCTGTTGACGCACTAAAACCACATCGCCATCGTTTATATTTTCGTCAATCATACTACTTCCGACCACACGGAGAGCGTAAACTTCTGACGAGGAAGGGACTTTGCTTTTAGGGACAGCGATCATTTCTTTGTTCTGAATTGCTTCAATTGGCTGCCCAGCAGAGATAGTCCCTAAAAGTGGAATTTTTACCATCGTCTCGCGGCCAAACGCCTCAATAGAGCGTGGCTTGTTTTCTTCTTTAGATAAATATCCTAAATCACGGAGTTTAGAGACATGAAAATGAGCGGTTGAAACCGATGAAAGTTTTAATTTCTTGCGTATTTCGTCAAGAGAGGGGGCATATTCTTTCCGCCCTTGATAATCGGTTATAAAATCGAGAGCTTGTTTTTGCCTTTTTGTTATCATAGTGATATTATAGAAAGTAAATCGAAAGTGTAAAAGGGGTAGTTATCCACAACAATCATGACATTGGAATCTCTAAAGACAAACTTCGACAAATTAAAGGCGGGTTGCCTCTTTCGTTCTCTTCAAAAAGTTTCTTTGTCGAGCCAAGACACCAAAAAACAATCTTCGCTTTCTCAAAAGGTTGCGCTTGCAGAAAAAATCACTGATTTTGAACGCAAAGGCAATCATTGGCTCGAACTCATGCGGAACTGGATTATTGAAGCCAACCAAGCCGGAAATCTCATTAAACAAGAAAATCTTTCGGGAATGAAAAATTTTCTTGTGGACATCGTCTCGAACCGTCGCGTAGCGGCGGGAATACTTTTGGCGGAATTCAAAATGCCTTGGCGGGACTTGGCGGAAACGGGAGCCCGAGCCCGCGCCAAAGGCGCGGGCGAGGTCAATCTTTCTTCAAATTCAGAATTGTGGACCCGGGGAGAATCGAACTCCCGTTTGCCGGATGCAAACCGGCCGTTTTACCACTGAACTACGGGCCCAAACGTTATTTAGTATAAACAAAATAGTCCCGATCCGCCAGTAGCGGGCTAGAGCTATCTCGCAGTGTGACTTGATTTACTCGACAATTATTTTGCCGAACTGGGTCGGGTTCAGATGATCGTGCATTGGGCAGGTTTTTACATCCGTAAAAGTATGCGAATAACTTTCCCCCGGATTGATTCCTGGTTTTGCGTCAAACCCCAAACAGGTTGTGTGCTGTGGGTGAGCCCCCGAAGCCGGCCAACGCTTTTTGGTATCTTTGTTAATAAATTTCACCGTGTCTCCCGCTTTAATTCGCACTTCAGACGGCGAAAATCCAGAGGCAGTTATATCCACAACGACTTCTTTTACTCCAACACTACTCGAGGTAGATGAAGGAGTTGGCGAAGGAACTGGAGTAGGCGTTCCAGTTGATGTGGGCTCCGGGATAGGCGCTTGATATTGCGTTGAATACCAATACCATCCGGCTCCAGCAATAATAATTATTACGACAATTATTCCTAATGTTTTCATAAGCTATTATTATATCCCAGCTATTATTTTATGCAAACCCGGGGAAATAATCCGTAGTGATATTCATTCTTGAAACACCCATAACGCGGAGCATTTTTTTAAAAGCACTCACCATCGCTTCCGGTCCGGAAATATAGAACGTCCTCTCTCGCCAATCCGGTAACTTGTCTTCGATCAGCGCCGCATCGATAATTTTTGATATAACATATTCGGTTCGGAAACCAATTTTCGCTTCGGCTTCAATAAATAAATATCGATATGCTATTTCCTCCTCTGCCCTTACTGCATAAAAAAGCACGATGTCCCTTCGTTCATTAGTATCGATAAGATATTTAATCATGCTCCGGTAGGGTGTGATCCCTATCCCCCCAGCGATAAATGCGAGTTTCTTATTTTTATCTCGCGATAGGATGAAATCCCCGGCAAGCTGACCAGCGAACGCCCTCTCCCCATTTTCTATTTTCGAAAGTTTTTTCTTAAAACTGGATGGCGGTTCGTTTAATTTTATTCCGAGTTTTATTGCCTGCTCCGTCGGTGAAGAAGCGATTGTGAAATACCGCCGCACTCCACGGCTGTCGGGGTTGTCATGCGAGAGCGTCCACTCGAGATACTGTCCGGGCGCAAAGGAAATTGGTCGGGCAGGCATAAAAACAAATTCATAAATATCTTTTGCGATTTTATCTTTGCTTTTGAGCGTAAGAATCATTTTTTTCTTAAATCCAACGAAATACGAAAAAAGGTTTCCAGCGACGAGTATAAATTCCGGCGCTGGATAGAATGGTCCGAAATGGAGTTGAGAACCAAAGAGGATTCCAAGTGTTACCCCATATATAATACGGAGATTGCGCCGAGGCGGCGTCGTGATAGGCTCGGTCAGCATAATCGTTCCGAAAAATAAAATCGGCCCAGAAATAAGGGTCAGGTAGAGAAGGGTAGACGCGTTTGAACTATTAATTATACCAAAATAAATCGTGGAGAAAAGGCCCGCGCCTAAAAACGGGAGAAAAAGGTCAAATCTTCTTATTTTTCGGACAACTAAAAGTCCGATAACTAAAACGGCCGGAAACATGGTCAAAGTCCCCACCCACCAAGCAGCACCTCCGAGGCCAGTAAGAAAAATAACGGTAGCCGCAAACGCTGACGGATTGAATATATGGCGCCGAAAGGGCGCGATAAAGTATTTCGACGCCATCGCGATAATTCCTGCGAGTACTAAAATTTTCAAATCTGAAATAGCGGATGGTGGTGTCATGATTAAAAAAAGAATCAGAGCTGTTATGAATGACGACTCGATGTTTACCGGAACTGAAAATAATCTTGAGAAGATGTAATTGAAAAAATAGCAAGCGGCGAGGAGAGTTATCGCCGAGATCAGAAGCCAATTTCCCGCGTACGGCAAGATACCGAGAAATCCGAAAATAATTGCGATAAATGCCAAAGCCGCAAGCCCGTAGAGAACAAGGCGGTACATTGTTATTGAATTCAGAAAATTATCTATGTGGAGCATTTATTTCTCAAGCGCCAAAGACACTAGATGGTCTAATAGATTTGGGAAAGATAAGCCCACTGCTTCTGAAGCTTTCGGCAAGAGTGATTCGGAAGTGAGCCCAGGAAGAGTATTTGTCTCTAAAATATATATACCGCGTTTTGATACTATGAAATCCGATCGTGAATAATGGCACAGGCCCAAAGCACTATGCGCCGCGATAGACATATTCTGAATCTCCTCGGAAATTTTGCTATCAAGGTGCGCCGGGCAAATCTCTTTTGTCTCGCCATTATATTTGACTTTATAATCGAAAAAAAATCCGTCCGGAGGAATTATTTCGATCACGGGCAGGGCGTAATATTTACTTCCTCGGAAATTTTCAAGAACTCCGCAAGTTGTTTCCCTTCCAGAAATAAATTCTTCCGCGAGAGCCTCATTATCGTATGAAAAAGCCTTTTCAAGCGCCGGACCGATATCCGGAACTGTTTTCGCAATGGCAACGCCGACGGAGGAACCGCGACCCACTGGCTTAATAATCCACGGCGGGAAAAGGGTTTCATTTATGTCGCGTACGGATTCCTTTATATTAGCGGTTTTTTTTAGGGTGATTCCTCTGGGCGTTTTCAACCATGCATTTTTATACACATCCTTGGCAATGTTTTTTTTCATAGCCATAGCGGATGCAAGTATGCCAGATCCTGTATAAGGAATTTTATGTCCCTCTAAAATTTGTTGAACTATTCCGTCCTCCCCGTATTCCCCGTGAAGAGCATTAAAAACCGCGTCCACTCTCCGGAATATTTTGGCGGGGTCAGTGGGAAACCCGTCCATGTGCCATACTCCATCTTTTGAAATCAATACATCGTGCGCTTGATATTTATCTTTTGGTAGAAATTTCAAAACATTCTCCCCTGTCATGAGAGATATTTCATATTCCGCGGAGGGCCCTCCGCGCAAAACAGCAACTCGAATTTTCGCCATTTAGATATTATAGCGTTATTTACCTATTTTCCCAGCCGTCGTCCTGCCTGCACAAAAGCTCCTTTTTTTTCTCCGGTTCGGCCATGAGCCGCTCTACAATTTTCTCCATCCGCATCCCCTGCGAGCCCTTAACCAAAATAATGTCGCCTGGTTTGATTATTTTCTCAAGCTCTTCGGCCGCCCGCTCAGAAGTTTCGAAAGTGTAAATGCTCCTTTTTTTAAAACCGGCTTTAATGGCACCCTCCATAAAAAATTTTGCGCGAACGCCGACCGTGCATAAAATATCCGAAACGTCGGCTGCCAAATTGCCCAAATCGCGATGAGCCGTTATCGTATGTTTTCCAAGCTCGAGCATATCCCCTAAAACCGCGATTTTTCTTCCTTCTTTAGAAAACGGTTTAATCTCTTCAAGAACTTTAAGCGCGGCCTCGAGGGCTTTTGGCGAGGAGTTATAAGAATCATCTAAAATCAGCGTGTTTTTTAAACCGCGGATTAACTTCATGCGTCCCGGAGGAGTAGAATAGATTGAAATCATTTCGGAGGCATCCTCCAATTTTATTCCGAATACGGATCCGACTGCGATCGCGGCAAGAGCGGGATAAACGTTATGCGAGCCGAAAGCGTTTAATATTTTTACAGGAAATTCTTCTTTTTTATTTTTCACCTTAAATTCAATGCCCTCCGGAATCGTTCCGAAATCTTCTTTTCTGGAAAATATTTCGTAATCCCGCGCTTCGAAATCAGCGCCCTCGGAAAACCCATACGTTAATATCGTACATCCGGTTTTTTGGGACATCTCCATTATCTTCAAGTCGTCGAAATTTAAAATAACTGTGGCATTTTCGCCGAGCCCTTTGACTAATTCCGCTTTCTCGTTAAATACTTCCTCCGGACTGGAAAAAAATTCCACATGTACCGGAATTTCCGCGAGCGCTGTTAAAACCGCGACGTCCGGCCGAACCCAAGTCCTGATTTTTTTTATATCACCCGGCCGATCCGCGCCTATCTCCAAAACCAAGATCTCCGGATAGTTTTCTCTTTTTATAATTGTCTCAATTCCCCGCCAAAAAGCGACAGACCATTTGTAAATCGAGTCCCACCCACTTTCCGCCCCAATTATCGCAAGCGGTACGCCGAGTTCGGAATTATAGCTTTTCTTGCTTTCTCTGACCCGGAATTTTTTCTCGAGAACTTTAGCAATCGCGTCCTTGGTCGAAGTCTTTCCGACAGATCCCGTCACGGCGACGATTTTTGGCTTGTATTTTTTGAGGATTAGCCATGCCTCCCAAGTCAAAACAAAAACAACGATTTTTTTCAATATTTCCCGCATATAAAAATATACCTCTTATTATAAGCTATCTCTTGCTTTTTTTCTAAATATCGTTTATACTCTGGTCAAATTTCCTTGGAAAAGAAAGGGGTACCTATGGCTGTGATAATTGTTCCTTCGTGTCATTTCAGAGATAGAAAAGCTCGCATTTCTCGAAGCCTTTGCTCAACTACAATCGAGCGCTTGGAAAAAACTGCGAGCATCGCGGATCGACATGAGCTCAAAAATGCGCCTATCGTTGTTACTGGGAGAGTAGTGCACGGAGGCGATCGTTTGTCATCTCTTATGCTTCTCTTCCTTGAAAAAAACTTTCCGGAGTTAAGGCATAGAAGCTTAATTGAAGGCAGCGGGGTCGGAATTTTTTCAGAAGCCGAACTTGTAACGGCTATGCTTCCTGAGGACGAAAAGCTAGTAATTGTATCCTCTTGGTGGTATTTTTTGCCAGGCAGAATAATTTGGGAATCATTTGCTAGCATCAAAGGGCAAAAGATTGAACTTGTGCCAACGCCACGTACCACCCTATTTTCATTGCTCTTTTACATCGCATATGGATTTGTGGTACACGCGTCATATCTGCTTGGCCGTGAAAAACAGCTTGCTGATTTTCTTACCAAGCGCCAACAAACACGGAAATTCAACTTCAGGTTTAAAGGATGCTAGTTAACCATTCAAAGACTAGGCCTGATCAACAAACGAGCCCGGTGGGATTATCCTGCCGGGCTCGAAAATTATTCACCCAAGTGCCACTTAGGTGTCCGACACCTAAGTGCTAGAATAAAAATATGAGAAAAACTCCATTTGTTTCAGGAGAGTATTATCACATATATAATCGTGGAGTGGATAAACGTACAATTTTTTCTCAAAAGTACGATTTAGATAGATTTTTGAAGTGCATGACTGAATTTAATAATGTCGAGCCAATCGGTAGCCTATATCAGCTTTCTTTTGAAAAGCACGGGAGCAAAAACCCAAAAAGTAAGTTGGTTGACATCGTTTGTTACTGCTTAAATGAAAATCATTTTCATTTAATTCTAAAATGCTTAAAAGACAATTCCATCAGTGAATATATGAAACGCATAGGCGGTGGATACACGAATTATTTTAATATTAAATACCGGAGAAACGGCGCACTATTCCAAGGAAAATTTAAATCTATACATATTGATTCTAATACTTATCTTGCGCATCTATCGGCTTATGTTAATTTGAATAACAAAGTTCACAAAAATAATGGCATTTATGGGTCGAGTTGGCAGGAATATTTAAATAATCGCCAAAGCGAACTATGTAAGAAGGAAATTATATTGGAGCAATTTAGCAATTCAATTGATTATAAAAACTTCGCAGAGGAATCTTTAGGTAATATCTTGGAACGAAAAGAGCGCTTTAGAGAAATGGAAACCTTACTACTCGAAGAAGAATGACACTTAGGTGTCGGACACCTAAGTGTCATCGATCGGGTGGGACATCGTAATAAGTGAGTAGAAATTGCATTATCTGCTCGTAATATGGCCCCAGGGATGTGGATGCGTATCGCACACCCTGGGGTTTTTCTATATACATAAAAAGTAGGAATCTCGCGTCGAAACCCGGCGCGTACGCGAGGAAAGAATGAAGATATTGATCGGAATATCCTTTTCCTTCTTTATTTGGAATCTCTGCCGTTCCAGTTTTCGCCGCCGCTGTCCAATATTTAAATTTTGCCGTTCCTCCCAGAAGCGCTTCGTCCCCGACTTTAACAAGCATCCGAGAAATCGTATCCGCGGTCTCGAGAGTTATAATCTGTCTGACTTCCTCTGGCCCAAAAACTATATCTTGCCGGCCCGGGCGCAAAATCCGCTCGATAATGTATGGCTTCATAATTTTCCCTCCGTTCGCGAGAGCGGAGGTAGCCCGCGCGAATTCAAGAGGTGTCGCGGAAACTCCCTGCCCAAATGCCGCTGTCGCATATTCGATATCCAGCATTGAATTCAAATTTTTCAAATTCCCCTTAACTTCTCCGGGCAGGGTTATGCCGGTTTTCTCCCCGAGCCCGTAGGCTCCGAAATATCTCCTCATATTTTCTTTACCCAATTTGCCAGCGACAAACGCCGCCCCAGTATTCAGAGATTCACTTAGAACGTTCTGCATCGTTGTCTCTCCTCTTCCTTTCTCATCAAAATTTTTAATGGTATATCCGTCGAGTGTAAGATAGCCTTTGTCAAAATATGTTGTCTCTGGTGTTACCACTCTTTCGTTTATGCCCGCGGCCATGGTCAACGGCTTGAAAACTGATCCAAATTCAAAAACACTTTCAACGACCGGGTTAATAAAAACATCTAGAGATTCGGATTTGCCGTAAGTATTTGGATCAAAATTTGGAAACGCGGCCATAGCCAAAATCTTTCCAGTTTTCGGCTCGATTACAATTGCGCCTCCTCCTGAAGGCTTCCATGCTTCTTCTACTTCCTTAAGTTTTTTCTCCACGAAAGCTTGAACGTTAGGCTCAAGAGTTAAAACTACGTCATATCCTTCCTCCGGCGGCGAGAAAAATCGCTTTCCCAATTCCAGTAAGATCCCCCCTGCGGATTGCGATCCAGCAACTTGTCCGGTCATTCCTTTAAGTTCCTTCTCGAAAAATCTTTCAATGCCATATTGGCCCTCTAGCTCGTCATCTTTATAACCAAGAAATCCGACAACATGCGACGCCACATTCTTTGCCGGATACACCCTCCATTCTTCCGGAGAAAGCCCGACATTCTCAAGCTTCAAATCAGTAACCTTTTCAGCCGCTTTACGATCTAATCTATGCGCGACAACCTCATATGGATCGTCTTTTTTTGAAGCTCTGTCAAGAAAATCTTCCTTGTCCAGCTTAATAATTTTGGATAATTTTTTAAAAGCATCATCTGGATTTTCCAATTTTTTCGGGTTAATGAAAAGGAGATAGCCTTCTTTGGTGGATGCGACTGGAATCAATTCCCCAGAACGCTCGCGCAAATAAATGTCACCGCGCTTAGGCGTTAAGATTTGAGAGAAATTCTGCTGGCGCTGGGCTTGAGTTTTATAATAAGCGCCGGAGACCACCTGCAGAAAAAAAAGACGCCCTAGTAAAAAGCCTCCTGCGACGAGCAGTATGAAAAAAGCTATCCGTATGCGTTTCGTTATCTCGCGTTCCGGAGAAGAATCCAACCTCATTAAATGAATTTTACCTTAAATTCCCGAGGCTCGATAGCGCAAAATTGCTTTCCCGCGACACGAATTCTTGTTTTGGAATTTCTTTTTTCTCAAACGACGCCGAATACTGATCATAAAAACCTGAAAGGCTTGTTATAAAAACTTCTTCCTGATCCTGAATGTCCTGGCGAAGAGATCGTGCCTCGCGGTCTATCTCCCCCCTGTGAAAATTATCCGAAACAGCCGTGTTGAGCGTCATTATATAAACCCCGAGCAAAAAAACTAGGGTGATAATGATTAAAGGTAGCAATTTTTCTTCTTTTGGCAGATATATTCGAATGTATTTCATTTTTAATTTTTTTCTATAATTCTTAATTTTGCGGAGCGCGAGCGAGGATTTTCCAAAATTTCTTCTCGGTTGGGTACAATGGGTTTTTTATTTATAAGTTTTCCCTGCTCTCCTTTCGCTTTTTCCTTAAAAAATTTTTTAACGATTCTGTCTTCGAGAGAATGGTATGCAATTACGGCTATTCTTCCCTCGGGCTTGACAATTTTCCAGGCCCCCGCAAGACCGCTCTCAATATTCTCAAGTTCATGGTTCAGGTAAATCCGTAGCGCTTGAAAAGTTCTTGTCGCTGGGTTGATTCTGCCTCTTCTCGGCACTACTCGCAAAATTATTTCCGATAGCTCTTTGGCGCTCGTTATCCTTTTCTTAGCCCGATACTCGGCTATGGCGCGCGCTATGCGCCCCGCGAACCGCTCCTCGCCGTATTTCCGTATAACTTCTTCCAAATCTTTAACGTGAGCGATCCTGATGAATTCTTCGGCATTTGGTCTTTGATTAAGATCAAAAGTCATCTTCAAGCCCATATCCGCTTTAAACGAGAATCCCCGGCCGGATGCTAAAAGTTGTAAAGAACTTAGCCCAAGGTCAAATAAAATCGCATCCGGCCTAAAGGATCCCGCCACCTTCTCCAATTCTGAGAAGTTCGAATGAAAAAGTTTAACTCTCTTCTCGCCGCCCAGATCTTTCTGAAGTTTTTCAACCATTCCCGAATCCCAATCGAGTCCGATAAGTTTCCCCTCTTGCCCTATCCTTTTTAATATTTCTCTCGCGTGTCCTCCGCCATTGACTGTCGCGTCAACAACTGTCGAATCGTTTTTTAAATTGAGCCCTTCGATTACTTTTGAGAGCAAAACAGGAATATGTTTCTCTTCAATCATTTTTTAATATGCTCCTATCTCTCCTAGCTTTTCGGCAAGCTTATCAGTCGAGCGTTCGATTTCTTTCCGATAAGACTCCCAGCGTTCCTTTGACCAAATCTCAACCCGCCTGAAAACTCCAATAATGCTGGCTTCCCCTTTCAAACCGGCATACTCGGACAAGAAATCCGGTATCAAAATGCGTCCGAGATTATCCAGATCAACGTCCGCCGCACCGGCTAAGAACAACCTGACGAAGTCTCGAGTATCCTTTTGGCCAGTTGGAAGTTCCGATAGCTTCTCTGCAACCTTCTCCCATTCGGATAATGGATATACAAAGAGACAGGAATCTAACCCCCTCGTGATTACTGCCCGCTTGCCTAAATCTTTTCGAAACTTAGCAGGAACAGCCAAGCGCCGCTTTGAATCTAAATTATGTAAATATTCGCCAATAAACATGCGGAGTGGAATAAATAGGTCTTATTATTAAAGGGGAAATAAGATATACACACTATCCACAGGATTATCCACTTTCCCCCACTTCCCTTTCATTATATCCCACACATACTACCCTATCAAACATTTACTTAAAATTCATGTGGAAAACTAAACCCCCGCCAGCAAGAGCTGGTGGGGGTTTAGAATCTTTTAAATTTTGCGCTACTCCTTCGGTTTCATTGTCGGGAATAGGATCACTTCTTTGATGTTATGCGTATCAGTTAGCAACATGGCCAGGCGGTCAATAGAAACTGCTAGACCTGCGGCGGTAGGCATTCCGTATTCAAGTGCTTCTATAAAATCCTCATCGAGCGGATGTGCTTCTTTGTCCTTCAGCCCGCGCATTTTTTCCTGAAATTCAAAACGCGATTTCTGCTCAATCGGATCGTTCAATTCTGAAAATCCGTTAACTAATTCAGTCCCTGAAATGATCAGCTGAAATCTATCAACCAATTTCTTATTATTCTGAAGATTTTTCGCGAGTGGAGAAATTTCTATAGGGTGATCCGTTACAAAAACCGGCTGGATTAATTTGGAGCGGCAAATCTTGCTGAAAATCTCATTAGCAATTTTTTCGCGCGAATCCTGCGGTTCCGGAGACAAGCCAAACTGTTTCGCCTTAATAACCATGTCTTCCCTGCTAAGTTTCTCCGGCTGAATAATTAACGCGTAGCGTTCCAAAACTTGCCAAAAAGTTATACTGGGAATTTTTTTACTAAATTTAATCTTATTTTTATTGAATTCAAAAGAATCTTTTTTTGTGACTTTTTTGATCAATAAATACAAGACATTACTAATAAATTCTTTAAGATATTCGGCATCCTTATAAGATTCATAAAGCTCCACAGTGGTAAATTCAGGATTGTGAGTCATATCAATTCCTTCGTTCCTAAAACTTTTGCCTAATTCATAAACTTTAGAAAATCCACCGACTAAAAGGCGCTTTAGGTAAAGCTCGGGAGCAATTTTTAAATAGAGATCGATATTTAGAGTATTGAGATGTGTCCTGAATGGTTCCGCTAAAGCTCCTCCGTAAAGAGGTTGAAGTACCGGAGTCTCAACTTCGAGATATCCAGATTTATCCAAAAGCTCTCGCATTAGAGAAGTTATTTTTGCGCGGAGGATAATCCTATCACGCACTTCGCTATTCATTAAAGTATCCAAATAACGTTTGCGGAAGCGCTCTTCGACATCCGAAAGGCCGTGCCATTTCTCCGGCAATGGCCGGAGCGATTTTGTTAAAATCTGCCACCTCGCTACTTCAATTGTCGGCTCTTTTCTTTTTGTGTAAAAAGGCTTGCCCGAAACCGCGATGAAATCTCCGACGTCTATATTTTCGGAAAATAATTTAAAGGAATCTTCACCGATTTTGTCCCGTCCGATAAAAACCTGAAGTTTTTCCGTACCGTCAAAGAGATCCGAAAATGCCGACCCGCCGTGTTCCCGCTTGGCCATTATCCTACCGGCGATCCCAATCCCCTTTTTTCGCAGATTTTTTTTGAAATCTTTCTTTATTTTTGATATCTCGAGAATTGAAAAATCTATTTTTGCCGGAAAAGGATCAATCCCGGCCTTTTTCAGACTTTCTAATTTGGCGATCCTCACTTTGCGTAATTCTTCAAGCGACATTTATTGTATATCCAAAATCTGATAAGCGATCTCCCCTTTTGGTGTATGAATGACGACAACATCCCCTCTTTGTTTTCCGATAAGCGCTCTCCCTAAAGGAGATTCGTTTGAAATTCTATTCTGGGACGGATCTGCCTCTTCCCTTCCGACGATAAAATAAGAATCTTCGTTTTCACTGCCTTCTTTTTTCGTTATTACGGTTGAACCGATATTAACAACCGAAGCTGAAGCCGGATGAGAAATCAAAACAGCCCGGCTTAAAATATCTTCCAGATCAGCTATTCTACCCTCGACAAACTGCTGTTCTTCTTTGGCCTCCTGGTATTCGGCGTTCTCGGAAAGATCGCCCAAACTTTTGGCGTATTCGAGGCGTTCTGCCACCTCTTTGCGCTTTTTATCCTTAAGAATCGAGAGTTCCTCTTTAAGGCGGGAAAAGCCGGAAGCGCTTAAATATTCAGTATTTTCATTAGCATTATCCATATAGGGTTAAAATATATACTATTTAATTAATCTTGTGAAGTGCCTATCATACCACCTACTTATGAATCAGGCATATTTATTTCGCATAATATTTAAAAACCGCTTCGGTGATTTTTTTGGCATCTTCGAATCTGCCTTTCTCGGTAGAGCCGAGAATGGAGACAACGATGGGATGATTAAATCCTGCGTCAAAAATAAAAACAAAGTTTCCTCCGGCGATCACAGTATATCCGGTTTTGCTCGCAATAATCTGCTGGATATCGCGCAAAGCCTCATTGGTATTTGTTGCCGTTATCATTCTTCCAGAAAGAGAAGTGATACTTATCTCCTCTGCTCTGGTTTTTGCTAATATACGCGGATGATTTTCGTAAACATATTTAAGCAAATCTGCGATATCTTTCGCGCTACCGGAAGCGCCTGCGAGCCTTGACGAAGGCATCACAATATCGAGCCCAGTTGGATTCGAAAAATTCAGGTTCGAAAGACCCAGCTCGCGCGCCCTTTCGTTCATAAGCCCGGTGAATTCATCGACATTCCCTCCGCTAAGATACTCGCCCGCCGCCCACGCCCCGTCGTTTGACGACGCCGCCAGCGTAAATTCCTCGAGATCTTCTTTTTTAAATCTATCCCCCGCTCTCATCCCTTCGCTTTCAGGCTCTGAAACCGCTTTTTCGGAAATAGAAATGAAAACACCGGATGGGGATTTTTCTTCAAGCAACAAAATTGTCATCAGTTTGGTAAGACTCGCGAGGGGGCGTGATTCCAAAGAATTTTTTTCATAAAGAACTTTATTTTCGAATATATCAAAAACGTATACGCTCTTTGCTTCAATATTATCCAAAGCGATTTCTCTATCCTCTCTTTGGCTTTCGATAAGCGGTATGAAGGGGTTGGCCGCCTCACGCGATACGGGAACTTTGAAAGTCATTAAAATCAGCAGAAATATTGCGGCGAGTGAAATCTGCCCGATCATTGCTGTTCCCTCCGGGCCGTTGCGCCCAACGGGCCAGAGGCTTCTTTTTTTACCTCTCTTTTTAATAATTCGTCGATTTCTTTTTTAAATTCTTCATAACCTGGCAAAGTTTCGATTTTATTAATGCCCATATATTTTAGAAACTCAAAACTTGGAGAGTAAAGCCAGGACCTTGAATCTTTTGGGTCCGCCTTCCTCTCAATCAAGCCCCTTATCATTAAATTTCTGACAGTGAAGCTCGAATTAACTCCGCGGATATAGTCAATCTGCGAGCGCGAGAGGGGCCCTTTATACACGATTATCGCAAGCGTTTCCAAAGTCGCCCGCGAAAGATCCTCTCCTAGCTCTTCCTTCATATAATCCTCGACAGTGCCCGAAAGTTCTGGCGCGGTTAGAAGCATATATTCGTTATTATTTTTTGAAACCCGAATTCCCCTTTCCGAAAGACTTTCGTCGAGATTTTCTATAGCTCTTTTTACTTCTTCTTTATCTTCTTTTAGAAATTTTGAAAGCTTCTCCAGAGAAAGTGGCTCCCCGGAAACAAATAAAAGCGCTTCGATTTTTTTGCATAATTCTTTATTCATGATTCATTATTCTTCTCAATCTCTATACTCCCGAACCGCTCGTCCTGCCGCGCTAACAAAGCCCCCTCCTTGACCAGCTCCAAAACCGCGAGAAAGCCAATTATGACATCTAATTTATTTTTTGCGCCGACTATGTCGTTAAAAGTAGCTTTTATTCTGGCAGTAAGTCTGCCGATAAGCTCTATCATTTTCTCTTCGATTGAAATTACCTTCTCCAAAGTTTTCTCCGGAAGCTCCATGACTTTAGGAAAACTTTTAACCAAATTCTCCAAAGACTTGAATAAGCTGTCGGCGGTAATTCCCTTGGGTTCGATAAACTCGAATTCATATCCCTTCAAAGCCTCTCTCGAAAACATGGGGTGCCGCATCCAGCCGTCTTTTATGTTTCGGGAAAGTTCGCGTATTCGAGCCAGCAGCTTCAGCCGAAATTCCAGATCATGAATATCGCGCTCCTCTTCTTCCATCAATTCAAGGCCAGGAAGAAGCGATCGCGATTTGATCAGCATCAAGGTAGATGCGACAACGAGAAAATTTGAAACCTCGCCGAGAGGAAAATTAGAAAGCGATTTAATATATTTAACGTAATCGTCCGTAATTTTTCCCAAAGAAACCGCCGTTATGGAAAGTTTTCGCGCTTCAATCAAATCCAACAGAAGATCCAAAGGCCCCTCGAATTCTCCGTGTTTGAATGTGTAGGTCATTTCTTTTTTATCTCGATGCCAATTTCATCAAGCTGCTTTTTATCAACCGCAGAGGGTGCCCGCATCATCAAATCGCGCCCATCGCCGGTTTTCGGGAATGCTATCACTTCGCGGATATTTGGCTCGTTCATAAGAATCATGACTAAGCGGTCAATCCCCGGAGCAATTCCGCCATGTGGCGGCACGCCGTAGCTAAAAGCTTCAAACATATGCCCGAATTGCTTTTCTATATCCTCTTTATTATTTCCAAGAGCTTCAAATACAGCTTTGAGCAATTCTGGATCATGAATTCGAATCGAGCCTCCGCCTATTTCGTACCCGTTTAAAACAAAATCATATTGATCCGCAAGCATATCACCCGGCTCGCTCTTAAATTTCTGCCAAAAATCTTGAGTGTCTTTGACTTGCGGCTTCGTAAACGGATGGTGCGTAGAGTCCCATCTTTTTTCCGTCTCCTTCCATTCAAAAGCCGGAAAATCCAAGACAAACAAGAAGGCCAACTCGTCAGGATCATTTTTATCTTTCCGAATATCCGGCTTATCGCTGCTGTATTTTTCCATCGCTTCCTTGTGCGTCATGCGTGGAATTTTACCGTCATCAGTTAAAGTAAGTTTTTTATTCGGGTATAATTTTTTTGCAATAGCTAAATAAAGATCTTCGGTTAAAGATAGTATATCGTCTCTCTGGACAAAGCTCATCTCGAGATCAAATTGAGTGAATTCCGGCTGGCGGTCGCCTCTGGTATCTTCGTCGCGGAAACAGCGCGCGATCTGAAAATATTTCTCAATGCCCGCAACCATCAATAGCTGTTTATATTGCTGAGGCGATTGCGGAAGCGCATAAAAATTCCCCTGATGCAATCGCGAGGGCACAAGATAATCGCGCGCTCCTTCCGGAGTAGATTTCGATAAAATCGGCGTCTCAACTTCAATAAAATCGCGCTCGGCCAAAAAATCGCGGATAAATTTTATTACTCTGGCGCGTTCTATTAAATTCTTTTTGAGTCTCGGCCGGCGCAAATCTAAATACCGGTATTGCATTCGAACCTCCTCCCCAATTTCATAACCGTCTGTAGATAATTCAAAAGGCGGCGTTTTCGCTTGAGTAAGCACTTCAATTTTGGAAACTTTTATTTCAATTTCTCCAGTAGGCTCATCTAGGTTTTTCATCGCGTCAGGGCGCTTAACTACTTTTCCAGAAATTTTTACCACCCACTCGGGCCGAAGTGTCTCGGCAATTTTATGTAAATCCGGATCATTCGGCGTTACTACAAGTTGAACTTTGCCAGAGCGGTCGCGCAGGTCAAAAAAAATCAGCTTCCCGTGGTCGCGACGGACATCAATCCAGCCGTATAACTCAAGGTCCTTATCGATATATTTTAGCGTTTTTATAAGGTCAATTTTCATGTAATTATCAAGCTTTACCCTACGGGTCGTAGACCCTTACGCCACTTTACCGCTTTTAACATAGGCGCGTAAAGATCGTCGTCCAGCTCTATTTTTAAATCCCGAAGCTCCGATTTGGATGGATCAGACGACTTAAACTTCACAAACGGGAGATCCTCTATTATAGCCAGGGGCGTTTGCTCCGCGCCCTCACCCATAACCAACACGGCCGTGGCGGCGAGCGCATCCATTATATTCGCCTTAGTCATCTTCAGTTTTCTGCCAAATATGTCTGGCGTGCCGATATAATCCAGCAATGCTTCAAATCCGCTATGCGCGATGGCGACTCCGCTTGTTCCCATTCGAAGAGGGGTTGTTTTTGAATCTGTAATTACAACCCCAACTCTTTTTAATCTAAATTTTCTTTTCAAATATTTTCTAATTTCGTTTGCGGTCTCCTGCGGATCTTTCGGCCACAGAACGTAATATCCGTCCGCGTTAGATTCGTCTATCCCCGCCGACGGCGCCAAAATTCCGTTTTTGATAGCAAATATAATTTTATACCTGCTTAATTTTCTCGGCAAAAAAAACTCCGCCTCGCTTTTTATCAATTCATCTTTATCAACATCTCCAATTTTCACAACCCTCCCTTCGCACAACGAAATTATCTTTGATGTCACCGCCAAGATAGAGCCCTCCGGCATTCTCCGGACATATTTGTCCAGAATTAAAAAAATGTCTTCTTCAAAAGCTTTAATCTTATGAGTTTTTATTGGGATTATTTTCATTATCTAAACAATAACTCTCTTGCGATTTTGGGAACTTCTTTTTTGAAATAAGATTTAATCGTTTTCCAGTCAGCTTTAAAGAAAAGCTTTGGCATTGGATCTGCTTCTGCGTCTTCGAAATACACCAGACTTTTTAGAATGTGCGGGACATTATGCTCTTTCTCCAAGTATTGCCTTAAAGCTCGCTGAATTACCGAAAGAAGCGGATCTCGATTGAGCACATACCAATAGAGGTCGATGAAGTCGCGTTTTTTACCGCGTTGACTAATCGCTATGATCTTCATTGCTGCAATGTCATGCTCTGTAAGTATTGAAATTTTGCCGAAATAAATTTTTTCTTCCGAAGGTTTAAAAAATGGATAAAAAATAAAACTGGCTTTCGCGCCCATAAACTCTCCGTAGAGAGTCCCTTCATCGCGCATATTAGTGACCCACTCGCCTGTTTCGAAGAGTTCGCGTTCCAGAACGCTTTCATTAAATTCTTGCGTGCAAAAAAAATCCAAGTCTTCTGATTGCCTGTGCCCTGCCTGTAGCGCTAAAGCTGTGCCACCCGCAAGATACCAATTCGGCCGCGCAACAAATTTCGCTTCCTTTAATCTTTCTATAGCACGCTTGGTTGCGCGCGGGAGAGTGTCAAGATGCAAAATATGCATGGATGAACTTATTTAAGCATGAGCGACCAAAGCGCTTTGCTTTTCTTATGCAACTGTGCGCGCGGCAATAAAAGCACTTTCTTAATGGCACGTATTGAATAATGCTGCCACATCCACTTTACTTCTTTGCCGTTTCCAAAATCCAAAATGCGCTCAATGACATAACGAGCGTTTTTTTTCGGATCAATGGTCTTCGGATCAACGTCCCAAAAAAGGGACTGCCGAAATGGAATTACCTTCTTCATAATATACATATATTCTAGCATATTCCCGCTTAAAATTCTATATGGATTCAATCTAAATCTCCTCGACAAATTCTTTAGATTCCTTCTCTGTTTTTTCCATCACATAGTAATACAGAACCATTTTCAAACTAGCCGGTCCACACATGCCCGCATGAAGTGTTTCCTGAAATGGCTTTACCGGAATAAGATTAGACATCAGATCTCCACTCCGAGCTTTTCGCGGATTATTTTCTTTATATGCTCGTGTTCAAGTCTTAGCGCTGTGTATTCAAGTACCCTGTCCAGTAGTTGTGGGAATTCCTCTCTGTCGGGTTTTTTGTTAACTGCTTCAGTCAGCCCTTCAAGTTTTTTGCCGATAGCCACAAATTCCACATTCACTTCTTTTTGCCTAGCTAGCTCTTTCAAATCCTCTTTAGTCGCCAATCCCTTCAGTTCTTCCTTTGTTGCAAGGCTTTTTAAGTCTTCCTTTTTAGCGACTTCCTTTAACGCTTCTTTCAGATCTTGCTTAGTTAAAGCCATATTAAATATACTATACCCGCCCGATCTTAAGTCAAACTGTCCTTTATTGCCTCCAAAATATCCGCGTGTTTGCAAGGCTTAAATCTTCTCGACAAATTCCTTAACTTTTTTCTCCATCTGAACCTGTTCCGCACGGGCCGGAACACGCACCCAGAAAGTGCTCCCTTTGCCTATCGTTTAACCGGATATATCGCAATGAGTTGGTGGATAATCATATCATCCCACGAGGTAATGTAAGCAGGTTTAAAATCAAACCAAACTCGCATAAAATCTCCGCGTTTCAATTTTCGTAAACCGCCAATCTCCGGATCTTGCAAATAAATGTGGTCATCATCAAGACCAACGACCACCGAAAGATGACCATCAGGAACTTCCGAATCCCCATAGTCAGTCCTCCCTCTTGTAAACCAGTTGACTATAACTGGAACTTTCTTATCCAACCATTTCTGAATATCATCAAACGTGTTGTTGTTTTTTATTTCAACTTTGAATCCAAGACTTTCCGCGGCTCGCTTTATACATTCGTCGCTCGTTCCTAAATTCTTGTCTGTCCCGCAAAGTTCAGCCAACTCGCTCTCTGTTTTTTCCATCCCATAGTAATCCAGAACCATTTTTAAACTAGCCGGCCCGCACATGCCTACATAAAGTGTTTCCTGAAATGATTTCACGGGGAGTAAATTTACATTGTCCATATCTAGATTTTAATACTTAATATG
>Ga0209542_10001330_pt1 | contig 58088 bp, 69 predicted proteins | sample RifCSPhighO2_01_FD_184028 | JGI IMG/M metagenome (GOLD analysis project Ga0209542, IMG submission 184028) | Soil microbial communities from Rifle, Colorado - Rifle CSP2_plank highO2_0.1 (SPAdes) (version 2) | ecosystem: Environmental > Terrestrial > Deep subsurface > Rock core/Sediment ...
TGGGAAAGGATTCGCAAAACCGAGACTAATGTTTTTGAAATTCGGCGGGGATTTTGAATTCTGTCCGCGCGGAGGAAGGGTCTGGGAGGGAATCCGCGCGGGGTTCAATTTTTTTGATAGGCGGTTAATGAAATATAAACTATTCTGAAATTTAGTGATATCTCGCTTTAAGTAAACCCATACTCCACAAGATATAAGACACCAATAAAAATAAACCGATAACCACTATGCCGATCAATATCGGCTTTATCCAATATTTGAATAGTTCAATAAATTTATTTCTTGATTTTACTGGTAGAGATTGAACAGCATTTTGCGAATAAAATTTGTTTAAATTTCTGCGTTTAAAAATCCAGACCAAAGTAGAAATTGCGGATATTGAAAACAGTCCTGCACCAACTTTTGCCAGAAGCAACATTCGATCATTTATACCCGGAATCGTTGGCTGACAACCTGTAGCATCTACAACTATTACACCATCAGGTCTGGTGTAAGATGAAGAGTTGTATGCTGGAATGCAGGGTGGTCGATAATTATATGAAGAAATCCCAAGGAAAATAAATATCGTGAACAAAAGCCATAAACCTTTATTGCTAAGTTTTTTGTTCATAAATTTATTTCAGAGATTGAGATAGAAAATCAAATAGCTTCTGCAATTTTTTCATCCGATCCTCTTTGCTACCAAGAAAGCTACTTTTATCTGCAATTCCAACCTCAATACGAGATTGACCATTTTGATCAGCCGAAAAATATATTGGATAAAAATACATTGTATTAAGAGGATTCGCTGATGCTTTTTTATCTTCAATAATTATAGGATTAGCATCTCCGTTTACTAGTATGTAATCAGAATTAGACAAAGAGGATATGATTTTATTTTTTACAATTCCAAGATCGCCCATTTGGTAATTTAAGGCCAAGATATTTTCTGGTTTTCCATTTGGAAGTTTTGTTACAACGTCACTCCACGTTCTTTTATTTACAGAACGTCGAGCAATCCATACTCCGCCATATACGACTACAAATATTATTACAAATTCTATCATGTTATTTTACTTACTATTTGTTATATTGCTCGACCTTAGAAGAAAATGGAAATTCATTATTGAAAACGACTTCCGTTGAGTATCCAAGAAGTTTACCGTTTGATGTTGAGTGTTGGCGTTGTCCGTCAGTAGATACTATTGTGAGATCGGTGTTGTATTCATCTATCAGACCAGTTGTTCTATCAACACAAAGATTAACATGAAATTTACTCTGGGAAGCATCTATTGTCTGGTAGGATAGTTCCCCGCTTGGAGAAGCAAGTTTTTTGACTTCTGTAGGAGCAAAAACAATATTAAGATAATCGCATATTGACGATTGAACGGTTGCTTTCCCAGAGACATAGGTATCTAAAGTAATACTTTTACTAACACCATTAGTAATATTCATAAGACTTGGCTCTCCATAAACTTGAAGACCAAATAATTTTGAAATTGATTGAAGTTCCATTCCTCTCGAGGCTGTGGCACGAGCAAAATATTCAGCGAAAGAATTGCCAACTGACTGGCAAAATTGATCTGTATTTACACAACTCACTGATATATCTCTATTCAAGAAATGATACATTGTTTCTGCGATACTTCCGATGTAACCTTTGGTTACAGCATCTTTACTGTAAACAACTCCTTTATAGAGAGAATATCTTAGTCTACTATCTTGTTTGTCTTCTTGGCTCCAAAAAGAAATCGATTGTGACTGTGTCCCCTCGGAAGCACTCTCAGTGCCGGAATACATAGCCCTGAACTGATTCATAGAGCTTTGTTTGCTTATAGCCGATGAAATTATAATCTTGGGTGGCTGGGCTGTCTGTACTACTGGTGGAGATACTTTTTGTGGTGTAGGTGTGTTAGGTTTGTTTGAGGGTGTTACTTCTGATTGTGGCACTGTCTGGGTTTGTTGCGACAAATTATTTGATGTAACTGTATTTACCGTATCAGTTGGTATATTTTGCGAAGAAGGGCTGTTTAATTTTTGTGAATAGAAATACACTCCACCTCCTATTACTAATAATGCAATTATTATTAAAGCTGGAACAATAAAACCTTTTTGCAAATTTTTCATAATATCAAAACTATACCACAACTACTGATTTTAAAGAAGTGGAACCGCCTATCAAAAAAATTGAACCCCGCGCGGATTCCCTCCCAGACCCTTCCTCCGCGCGGACAGAATTCAAAATCCCCGCCGAATTTCAAAAACATTAGTCTCGGTTTTGCGAATCCTTTCCCAGAAAATAGTTTCGCAAAACCGAGTCCATTTTTTATTGAACGGCTCATTTCTTCCCATTTGAGCCGTTCGGTACATTTGCACATTTCCGCTCTCTCGCTTGGCGAGAGCACGCTCGTACTCGCGCGTGAGGGCTTTGCCCTGCGGAATGTACCGACTATTTATTTTGAAAATAGGTTCTGATATGGTTTAATAAAGACACCAATGAGCAAGGCGAATGTATCCCGGTAAGAATCGAACTGGGAAAGGGTCGGAAAACGGGAGTTTTCCGTGTAGGAAAGCAGCGAGTCTGCGAGCGTTGAAAACCGTGGGTTTTTAAAGAGGAGCGGAGCGACGAGTGAGATAGCGAAGCGTCTTACCGAGGGCACAAGCGCCAAGAAAAGTGAACTGCTTCACTTTTTTACGTTTTGTGAACCGCAGCGATGTTTTTGTTTGCCGGAGGCAAAGCAAAAACCGCGAGGTGGGCTCGCGAAAATTTACGTCAGTAAATTATTTGTGGGCAAACATCAAGAAAATAAGCCCTGTGGAAATCCTTGTTACTATAAAGGTTGGGTTATTGTATAATTCGAGAAAGGTAACTTTTAATAAAAAACCTTAAAATTATGAAAGCACTACATGTAATCGGTTTTATTCTCCTTGTTGTTGGCGGTCTTAACTGGGGACTCATTGGTCTCAATGAGAGCTGGAACGTGGTAGGGATGCTTGGCGACGGTGTGGCGCGGGTAATTTACGTACTCGTAGGACTTGCAGCGATCCTTGAGATTTTTTCTCACAAAAAAGCTTGCAAAGCGTGTGTTTCTTCTGCTCAGACGGTGTAATACTGAATGTCCATCAAAAAACAGCCTAGGCTGTTTTTTGATGGGGGAATGTGATTTCCGACCGAATTTTATTTCGACGAGCGAGGATTTCGCGGATGCATTCTGATGCGGACATGAAATCCGAGTCGATGTCGAATCAAAAGGTTGAACACCCCGCAGCTCTGCTGTGGAATTTGGGTCCAGGGCTTGCCCTGGGGTAAATACCTTTTATTGTGGTCAGGAATAATTTTGTTTACTAACAAAACAGACTTCCGGCTCGTACAGCTAAAAAATCTGCAGCAGTGCAGATTTTTCCTAATTTTGTGGTCACAAGTATTTTTCTATTGAAAAATCTCGCGATTCTTACAGAATCTGTCCACTCATTGGATCTTTAAGAAAAGATCTCAATGAGTCTTGCGAAGCTCCATGTATTCGCTTCTCACCCGCCTCGTCTGCCTACGCAGACTCCGGCTCGCACAACCTTCCTGTTGTCGGTTGTGCGCCCTGAGAGATTTGAACTCCCGACCTTCCCCGTGTAAAGGGGCTGCTCTACCAACTGAGCTAAGGGCGCATATTTGTTAACGTGTTTAGAGTATCGTACGTTGTTATTTTTATCAAGTTTGGCCGTATTAGTGTTATAGGGTAAAATTACTTTTTGTATGAAGCAAATTGAGTGCATTATCTCCGGCAGGGTACAACTTGTGATGTTTCGTGACTTCACAAAGCGCTGTGCGCAGAAAATGGGTCTTCGAGGTACTGTGCAAAACCGGGCCGACGGAACAGTGGCAGTGTTAGCACAGGGAGAAGAAAATACCCTCCGGTCGTTTACTGAACGATTGCAAAAAGGATCAATCCTTGCGCGAGTTAAGAGTGTTGAGGTAAGGTGGAGTGACCCGACAGAGATATATAATGATTTTACTATTGTTTATTCAAGCTTTTTAGATCGCATTTAACACGTATGAACTCTTCTCCTCAGTGTGTCGGTATCATTATGGATGGCAATCGCCGATGGGCAAAAGGCAAAGGCCTGAAGTTGCTCATGGGGCATAGCGCAGGGGGAGAGCGTCTCAAAGAAATCATTAGAGTAGCAAAGGATGCAGGCATCAAGCACATCATCTTTTATACGTTTTCTACGGAAAATTGGAACCGCGGAAGTGAGGAAGTTTCTTATTTACTCGATCTTATTCATAGCTTTTTAAAAAAAGAGCTTCAACACTTTCATGAGGAGGGAGGCATCCTCCATTCAGTGGGGGACATGTCTCGTTTCTCTCCCGACCTGCAGCGGGTACTTAAAGATGCAGAAGAAACAACAAAAAATAATTCCGGAGTCCATATTTATTTTGCCCTCAATTATGGCGGACGACAGGAAATTTTAACTGCGGTCAAAAAAATTGTAGCCGAGCATCCAAAACCAGAGGATGTCACAGAAGAATACTTTAGGACACATTTACAAACTGGCACTATGCCCGATCCCGATATTATTATCCGAACCTCAGGTGAGCAACGTTTATCAGGATTCCTTCCATGGCAAGGGGTATATAGTGAGCTATTTTTCACCAAAACCTTGTGGCCAGATTTTTCAAAAGATGAATTTCAAGCGATTCTGGAGGAATTTGCTAAACGGGAACGAAGGAGAGGGAAATAATGATACTAGTAGCTTTTTTGGCTATTCGCCTATAAGCTGTGGAATATGAATTTGGAATCCATCCCCATTCTCTATAAAGACGATCGTTACGTGATTATCAACAAGCCAGCAGGGCTTGTTGTTCATCCTGATGGTAAAACAAACGAGCCAACGCTGGTGGATTGGATCATCAAGAACTTTCCTGAGACAGAGGGTGTGGGAGAGCCAATTGTTCTGACGAACGGTGGAACTATTCTTCGTCCCGGCATTGTGCACCGTATTGATCGTGAGACCACCGGAGCTCTTGTTATTGCACGAACCGCAGAGGCGCACGCGTATCTTAAGGAGCGTTTCCAAACAAGGGAAGTGTCGAAATGTTACCATGCCTTCGTGTTTGGTGAGATTAAAGAAGAGGAAGGAGTGATTGATCGCCCAATCGGCAGAAGTCGTAAAGACTTCCGGATGTGGTCAGCACAACGGGGCGCAAAAGGGACTATGCGGGACGCGGTCACTGAATATAAGGTGGTCGAGCGGAGCAAGGATTTTTCATTTATCGAAGCATACCCCAAAACTGGTAGAACACATCAGATTAGGGTTCATTTCAAGGCTATTAACCATCCTGTGGTCTGTGACAAGCTGTACGCACCGAAGCGGGATTGCGCTCTGGGTTTTGGTCGTGTAGCCCTGCACGCTTATTCTATCGAGTTTACAGACGCATTGGGCAAGATCATATCAGTAAAAGCTCCTTATCCGAAAGATTTCGAAGATGCGGTAAAGAATTTTAAAGAAAGTTGCCAACGAGAAAGCAGTATGCTAGATTAGCTATTACTTGTTTCAATAATATGGACGCTAAGAATATAACTATTTCTCCGGTAAATATTGAAGACCGAAAAAAGCTCGACCTACGAGCGGGTGATACGGTGCGTGTGTGGCAGAAAATCAAAGAAAAGGAAAAGTTTCGATTGCAGGCTTTCGAAGGGCTCGTGTTAGCACACAAGCACGGAAAAGAGGCTGGCGCGACCTTTACGGTCCGAAAGGTGATGGACGGTGTGGGTGTTGAAAAAATCTTTCCACTCTACTCACCGATGATCGATAAGATCGAATTGGTCCGCCGATCGAAAGTGCGACGAGCGAAGCTCTACTATGTTCGTGAAAAAGCAGCTAAAGAAATCAAACGAAGCATGCGTAAACTTATGCGCATCGATGCAAACCCTAATACCGACGTGGTAAAATCTCCAGAAAAAGAAGCTACAAAGACTGAAGAAAAAAAAGAGGAAGCGAAGTAAAAAAGAGGGAAAACCCTCTTTTTGGTTGTGGATAACTGGTATACATCTCCCCATTGAGAAGTGGTATAATTTACTTCAATGGGAGCTCGTGGACCAAAACCCGAAGGAAAAGTAGCAATTAATTGGACACCTGATTTTGCTTACGCTATTGGGTTACTTGTTACTGATGGTAATCTATCTCCTGATGGCAGGCATATAGCATTTGTATCAAAAGAAGTGGAGCAACTAGAGAATTTTAAAAGAGCCCTCAAAATAGATAATAAACTAACCCCAATCAGGTCAAACTATAATGATAGTCTGGCATACAAAGTTCAATTTGGAGATGTGCTGTTTTACAGATTCCTAAATTCTATCGGTATCACTGCTCGGAAGTCACTCACTATCGGGGAAATCGCTATTCCGAGACATTTATTCGGACATTATTTTCGTGGTGTTTTAGATGGAGACGGGTGTTTCTATTCTTATTGGGATAAAAGATGGAAATCGAGTTATATGTTTTATGTAAGTGTAGGGTCGGGAAGTTATAAACACTGTGTATGGTTAAAAAAAGAAATAAGTAGTTTATTCGGAATAAAAGGTCATATTGCCACAAGCAAGAGAAAGGCTTCTAAAAATCCCTATCATCAACTGAGATATGCTAAACGCGAGTCACTTATTCTACTGAGGAAGGTGTATGCTGGAGGTGGTAGTATGTACCTTACACGGAAAAAGTTGAAAATAGACAAAGCTTTAGGCATAATAGGCGTATCGTTGTAATATTTTGACAAATTAATGCGCGGGTGGCGAAATTAGAAGACGCACTACCTTGAGGTGGTAACGCCCTCACGGGCATGCAGGTGCAAGTCCTGTCCCGCGCACAATTGAACTAAATTAGTTTAATTATATGGTGGCTATGGTGTAATAGCAGCACTAGAGTTTGTGGAACTCTCAGATCCGGAGCATAACCGGATAGCCACCCCACGTTTTTAAAGGTCTCAACAATAAAAGAACTCACCACTGTGCCATTCGGTGGTGAGTTTTTGGCTTTTTCGGCCCTGATTCGGTAGCGAGTGGAGACCCAAAGGTCTCGCCCCAGCCGATATTGAAATGGCGGTTCCTCGAGGAAATTGATTGAATGTTAAACGACTCATTCATCACAAATCCATTCACCTCAACCTATGACACATCCTATGTTCAGGTTAGCGTGCGGTTTTCCCTATGTCAACTAAAATATATAAAAAGGTGTACCTCATAGCTTGCCTTGGGGGGATACCTTTTATTATACTGATGAAATATGAAAAAAATGTTATTTATTGTTGGTACTGCCGTGGTTATTGGCAGCTTATGGTGGTCTGTTTCGCGTGATGGGCAAAAAGGTGACACTGATGCGAAAGACCTTGTGGTAACAGCCACCACAACGCCCTTGGTATCAACCTCAACTCCAGTTTTAAAAAATTCGACTTCGACGCCGATTGCAAAAAAAGTAAAAACTGCCGCAGAGCTGGAAGCGGAAATGGCATGGCGGGTTTTTGATACGTTCTTGAAGGCTGTTAAGGATCACGATATTGAAACGGTTAAAAGGGTAAGTCACCAAGTCTCAGAACAGTGCACCGATCCCACAAGAGAAAAAGAATGTTTTATGCTCATGGACAACGTACACATTCTAGGGTCGGCCATAAAAAAAGAAGACTTCACTATTGTGTGGTCGGATGCCAAACAGCTTATCCTCTCCACGCCGTTCAAACGATATGCGGATGACAAGGTGGCGGGCTACGGCCAAGGAGTAATGTATTTCACTAAGGTAGGCGGAGAGCACAAAATCCTTAGCTATAACCCCGGGCGGGCCGCTGCGTTGGCGCTCGAAGGAACGAGCGGAGATGACGCGACACTAGAGAAGAAGCTTCAGGAAATGATCAAAGACTCCGACAAAGACGGACTATCTGACCAGTTTGAAACATGTGCGGGAGATTATGCAAACATAGCGGGCTGCAAAGAGACAAATCCTCAAAAGAGAGATACCGATGGCGACGGCTGGTGGGACGGTATTGAGCGTTTCTTCTATGTAAAAAATTGATGCACCAACAAACATCGAATCTCACGAGATCGATTGTTTTTTGTCGCCCGTTATCAGTAATGCTGTCGTGTCGCTACGTGCGGATTGCACGAACAACGGCAATGAGCACGATAGCGCCCAAAAGTGCTACCACGAAACTATAGAGATTAAAGCCACTGACGCCTGTTTTGCCGATGAAGCTCATAATCCAGCCGCCAATGACCGCACCTACGATTCCTACCACAATGTTGAGGAAGGCTCCTTGCTGTGCGTCCGTACTCATGATGAGTGAAGCAATCCATCCAACCAGTGCTCCGAATACGATCCAAAGAATGATTCCCATATTTTTTGTGATTAAACTAATAAGTGCTTGTCGATCCCTTATACTCATCATAGCGGAAAGCAAGAGCTGATTCAAACACAACAATTGAAAACGAGGGAACGGGATTGACGTACCTAATGAGAGGCATATGATAAAGATAGGGTCGAGGTCAAACAATTAATCTTTTAAAATTCTATGGCAACAGTAATAAACAATCCGGGTCCAGGCGATTCTACGACACGAGAAAGTGCGAGCGGTGTAGGCGCGATTATTGGTGTTATTGTGGTTCTCATTGTTTTGGCACTCTTGGTCATCTACGGTATCCCAGCGCTTCGTAATGGGGAAGTTCAAGGGACAGGTACGGAACTTAATATTCCCAACAGTATCGATGTAAACATTAAGCCAGAGGGCACAACAGGAAATTAGAAATGCACAGCATTTCAGAGAAAAAAACGGAAGAATTCATAGAGGCTTACGACCGTTTCGTTGACGCAATCTTCAGGCACATCTACTTCAGATTGTTTAACCGAGATGTTGCGAAAGATTTGATGCAGGAGACCTTTACGAGAACGTGGGAGTATGTAAGCAAAGGGAAGGAGGTGAATAATCTAAAGTCATTTCTCTATAAGGTAGCTAATAACCTTATTATTGACGAATACCGAAAGCGGCGCGAACTATCGCTTGATAGCCTGCAACTTAAGGGATTTGATGTGGCAAACCACGAACAGGAAATAATAGTTCGCGATGTAGAAAATAGTCATGTTCTTCAAGCCGTTTCTAAGCTCTCTTCCGAGCACCGGCAAGTGATCACGTTGCGATATGTTGACGACCTCTCCATCAAAGAGATTGCGGAAATCATCGGCGAAAGTGAAAATGTGGTCTCGGTGCGTCTCAACCGCGGTCTCAAGGAAGCCAGAAAAATCCTACGCCTCTAAATCTTCTTCATCTTCTTTCAATAATGCTATAATGGCGTGTATGGAAGATAAAAAGAAGAGTATTTTTAGGCGTACCTATATATTTTTTGATAAATTAGAAGATAAGGTGCGTTCCCATCTCTCGCATCGGCCTATTTTGTATACTTTTATTGGAGGGTTCGCCATCGTCCTTTTTTGGAGAGGGGTATGGATGACAGCCGATCTTTTTCCTTTTCTCACTGGTCCCGTTTCCATCGCTATCAGCGTCATTGTCCTTCTTGGAACCGGCCTTTTTGCATCATTCTTCGTGGGAGATGTCATCCTTATATCAGGACTTAAAAAAGAAAAGAAACTCATTGAGAAAACTGAAACAGAGATCAAAGGGGAGGCTGAAGTGCTGGGAGAAATTCAGCACGAGCTCGAACGTATTGAAGTGATGGTGGGGGATATTACCTCAAAAAAACATTAATCTCATCTTTGAAGAATACTCTTTCTCACGTCGACGTTTTTTTCTAACGAAGCATCAATACCGGAGGATACGAACAGAAAAAGCATAGCAAGAAAAATAAGGAAGACTATGACCTTAAGCTGTGTTTCAATCATTGGTGTTTATCGTTGGTTACAGCGGGGGTGGTAGTGGCTTGTTTGAGCCGTGCAAGCGCAGGAGTGATGGTTTCTACATTCTCGATACTTTTAAATCCGTAGTACACTTTCTCGTTGATAACCAATGCTGGTAGTCGATCTTCAATCTCGTTGATCGAGATCAGTGTCTTCAGGGTACTAAAAGGTAAATCGTAATCAAAAGAATACACTCGAAGCTGAGGATATTTCTCTCGCAGGAATGTCAGTACGTGCCCTTGCCTGGTGCATTCTTCACAACCTTCTTTATTTGAGTAAAAGTAGAGGATAACCACGGAGTCAATATGACATTTTTCACTGACCCGCTTGGTAAGCATGTAATCCTTAATTTCGAGAAGAGTGTATTGCTTTTTCAGACGCTCGACTTCGGCGGCGTCGATTTCAACCTGATCTTCTGCGTAGGAGAGTTTGGACGCAAGAGAATTCAACTCCTGTGAAAGGATGGAACTGTCGATTTTTTTGCAACTGGTATCCTGGAGAAGCTCGAATTGTGTTTCGAGGGATAGGATGTCGGTAGCTATCTTGTCTTCAATTAGACGGAGCTCAGAAACTTTTCTATTGTTTAAATAGTTGCTGATGGAAAAAGCGGTAAAGAAAATTAACGCAGTGATAATGAAAACGATAATGTATTTGTGCCAGTTGATCATATTGAGCTTTAAGCTGTTAACGGTTAGGTCTTAGAACAAACAAAATTGTTTCAGATGCGAGGCGCCGGCGAAGCTTGCGACCAAACTGTAGTTAGATACTACTGTGCGGGAGCAACTGGAACCGGCAACGAAGCAGATGAAGTTATTTTGTTCGTTCTAGCGCCAAGGGGATTTCTTAGAGAGAATAGTGTTATACACCGCCTTTGTCAACCATATAGGAGCCATAAAGCTATACAAGAACATGAAGTAGAACATATCTAGTCGAGGCTTGTATGTGTTCTCCGCCATCTTTCTTCCCAGTAGAAGCATGATGAAGGTTAAACCCATGAGGGTGAGCATGATGAATCCTGCCGCCTTGGTATCAACAAAGAACCAGTCGAACGTGGGGAATTTAATATTGAAACCCACTGTTTCGATTTTTATAATTTTGGCGTCAAGATACTGAACAGCACTGGTGAGGGAGGTTGCTGTTAAATATAGTGCGGCAAAGATGGAGAAAAATGAGAAGGGGAGCATAAAGATGCCGAGATTCCCATATTTTTTCTTAAAAAAGAGAAAACGGTAATCGAAGCAGTTGCGAAGGAACCCGTACATCCACCGCACTCGCTGACGGTAGAGTTTTTTAAATGTGTTGGGTGCGACAGTGTACACGTAGGCATCCGGGCAGTTAACAATTTTGTGGTGATTAGCCTGCATGCGGAAAGCGATCTCCATATCTTCTGTATTATGGGCATTTCGGAACCCCCCTAACTCGTCGAATATTTTCCGACGGAATATTGAAAAGGGTCCTGGGGTCACATACAGAGCGCCTAATTTTCCAAACAAGTATTTACTCCAAATTCCGAAGTTGTATTCGGCTCGCTGGATTAATTGTAGGATATTTTTTGGTTCATGCACTCGGATCGCAGGTGTCACCGACATAACTTTCGGATCCTTGAAAAGAGGTAGTATCCTTTGCAATGCCTGAGGATCCACGAATGAGTCAGCATCAAGACAACCGACGAATGGACTCTTAGTATTCTCGATACCAAAATTGACCGCAGTGTGTTTGCCTCCATTGTTCTGGGAATAGACGAACACAGAGGGGAATTCCTTTTTAAGTTCTTCCGCTACCGAGCGTGTGTTGTCGGTGCTACCATCGTCAACGACCACAACCCGTAATTTCTTTTTGGGATAGTTGAGTGCCATGAGTGACCGGATCGTCCCTTCGAGGGTTTTCTCTTCGTTCCAACAGGGTACGATAATGGTGACTTCAGGGAAAGGGGAGGGACGAGGAAGAGATTTTTTATCACGCTTCTTTTCCTCAAGAAAGGTGGCCAACAGGAAGATTTGGAAGTACAGTCCGACAAAAAGAAGGACGTACATCATGAGAATAGGGATAGTAATCATGCTTATTTGTACTATATCCTTGTTTTTAGAGCTTTGCAATTAGGCTATACTGTAGACATGACACGAGAGGACGTCCCCTGGAGGCTCAAACACATACTACTCATTGTTGTGGGGTGGGTCGTGGCGCTTTCATTGTTTTCAATGGTGGCGGTAAACAGGTTCAATATTGAAAAAGATACTGCGTATCCTTGGATCATAGGAGGGATGGCGGTTGAACACAAAGCTTGGAATCCGTTGACGTATTTGTATCGATGGGATTCTTACTGGTATATGAATATTGCCACGGAGGGCTATTCTTTTAACCCGGCGGTTCCGGGTCTTTATAACGTAGTGTTTTTCCCTCTCTATCCTTTATTGCTCGCGTGCGTTTCAAAAATTTTATTCTTACCGATGATCGCTGCAGGGGTTCTCGTAAGCATCATCTCACTTGTGGGTGCATGCTGGTTCTTGTATCGGTTGGTGGCGGAACAATTCCCTCGTGTGCATGCGAAGCGAGTAGTGCTTTCCCTTTTAATATTTCCTACCGCTATTTTTTTGACTGCTGTATATACTGAAGCACTCTTTCTATTTCTGTCTGTTGCCTCGTTCTACTATGCCAGAAAAAAGAGGTGGTGGATGGCGGGACTTTTTGGAGGATTGGCGGCGCTCACGCGCATCAACGGCATTATCCTTTTCCTACCCCTCCTTTATAGTTATCTCACTACTGAAAAGAACAATCCGGATAGGCCCAGCATTGCCTCAATATTTTTAGTGCCTTTAGGTACATGTCTTTATTTTCTATATCTCCGTATTTCCTTCGGGGATTTTCTACTATTTTTCAAAGCGGAAAGTATGTGGGGAAGAGTAGTAGGTTCTAATAATTTTATTAGTTCATTCGTGACACATCCGGCCGTTGTGAATAGTGTCCTGGATGGATGTTTTTTGTTATTCGCTATTACGATGATGGTTTTGACGTGGCGACGGCTCGGTACTTCCTACGGCTTGTACATGCTCGGAACGATCACTCTGGTAGTTGCGTCGGGATCGGTAGCGGGTATTGGCCGGTATATACTCGTTCTTTTTCCGATGTATATTCTCGCGGCGGGAATTAAAAATGAATTCATACAAACAGCGTGGATATTAATATCCACGCTGTTGTTTGCTTTGTACGTTATTCTTTTCGTCAATGGTTACTGGACGGGGTAAGACGATGGATGTGTTACTTTGACATTTTGAAGCCCTGGATTGAAAGATATGCGGCCACAACTACCACCACAATACTTGCCCATGTTGGGATGACGCTGGTTCCGACGATCACTCTGGTGCCATATATCACACGAACGAGGTGGAGAAGCCCAATGATGAGGAAAATAATCGAGGTGCTATTAATGAAATTTTTATGACTCATATTTTATTACGTTACTCTGATAAGAACCACCCCAATGACCAGAAATATGAGAAGGGTGGTTACATACACCCCTCGCTTGGCGACAATCGAAGTCCCCCACGAAAGTGCACGCTCTGGTGCGAACATTCTGATCACTCCCTTTAGAATCGAGAGCCAGCCGACGAGCGTGATGAGCACTCGCCAATCGGATGTCCAGATATTATGGCTTGTAACGATGAGAAGACCGATAATGAGCGCCATCATTCCGGAGAAGTAGGTTAATCCGATATTATTTGAAAAATCCTGCAGTATTCGTCCGATGTTTTTACGTTGCGAGAAGGCCGCAAGGGCAGAGATGACGAGAATCCAGCCGATGACTTTTCCTAGAAATAATGATGTTTCCATGTTGGAAATTATACTCTACCGTTATTTGTATGTATACTCTTAGTTATGCACATGGAGACAGTGATAACCAGAAAAAGCCAAGGATATGAGCTTGTGGACTCCGGTGCGGGAGAGAAGCTTGAGCGTTTTGGGGAAGTCCTGCTTCGCCGTCCCGATCCACAAGCGCTCTGGCCCAAAAAACTTCCTGAGGAGGTGTGGCAAAAAGCTGCAGCTTCTTTTACTCGCGACGAGAGGAAAGGTGAGTGGGAATACAGGGGCGACGTGCCGAAGCGGTGGCAGATCGAATTTGGTGGACTGAAATTTTGGATTAAGCCGACGGCCTTCAAACATACTGGCCTTTTCCCCGAACAGCTTTCTAACTGGAATTGGATTCGTTCTGTCATTCTCGCGGATGTTCCCGATTTGTCCAAGAGCGGAGCGATTGGAAACAAATCGCAATACCCTGGGGGTACGGGAATCCAGAGTGTTGAAATTTTGAATCTCTTTGCTTACACCGGAGGGGCGAGTTTGGCCGCCGCAGAAGCGGGAGCAAAGGTGGTACATGTGGATGGCTCGAAAGCAGCCATCACCTGGGCGAAGGAAAATGCGGAAATTTCTGGTCTCGCGGACAAGCCGATTCGCTGGATCTTGGACGACGCGCGCGTCTTCGTGGAAAGAGAAATAAAACGGGGAAGAAAATACGCGGGCATCATCATGGATCCGCCAGCCTTCGGCCACGGGCCCGAGAAAGAACTCTGGAAAATCGAGGAACATTTTCTCCCTCTTATCGAAAACTGTAAAAAACTTTTAGCCGACAAGCCTCTGTTCTTTTTAATCAACGGCTACTCCGCCGGCTATTCTGCTACTGCGTACAAAAACAACTTACTCCCACTCGTCGAAAAATTCGGAGGTGGTATCGAGATAGGAGAACTAACGATCGAAGAAACTGGTTCCGAGCGTCTTCTTCCTGCTGGAATTTTTGCGAGGTGGCGAAATTAATTTCCTCCCTTATTAAAAAAGTAGTAACTCCAAGCCATTTTCCATCTATTGACATTACACTATTATAATGTATAATACACATTACTCTTTGAAACAAACATTTAGTGGGGTCTTTTGACCCCAGAAAGGCTGTTATTCATATGGAGGGCAATATTAAGAAGCGCCATGATTCTAAAAAGTTGATGAAGTTGGTGGAACAGGTTGATAAGATCCTTCTTTCTTATGATCCCGCTCGAAAGCGTGGATATAAAATTCAACGCAAACTCTATGTGGAAGAAGGTCATCACTTGTTGTTTATCTATAACGCTCGAAGCCGATGGAGCATTGGCGAGGTGTGGTTAGATATCGACAAGGAAAGGATTATAAAAATACCGACATGGGGCGGGCTTATCAAGGCAGGTAAGGAGAACGCAAGATTATTTAAGGAGTAATCGTCAGCCGCACATCTACATCGTGTAGCTCTGTGCGGTTTTATTTTACCTCTACATCATGTATTCTGAATCTCACATCATGAATCTAGAAATTTTATACGAAGACAACCACCTTATCGCCGTCAATAAACCGGCGGGGATTTTGGTGCAAGGAGATATAAGTGAGGAAGAGAATCTAATGGACAAGGTTAAGAAATATCTGAAGGAGAAATATAAAAAAGAAGGAAATGTGTTTCTCGGTCTTATTCATCGACTGGATCGCAATGTTTCAGGAATTGTACTCTTCGCGAAAACTTCAAAAGGCGCATCACGACTTTCTGAACAATTTAGAAACCATACGGTAGAGAAGATCTATCATGCGTGGGTGGAAGGAAAGCCGCCACAACAAACTGACACCCTGAAACATTTTTTAGTGAAAGATGAAAACAAAAACAAGACGGAAGTCTTTGAAAAAGAAGTTGTTGGTTCTCAATACGCAGAACTTACATACGAAATTACACCACACCCATCATTGTCCAACACCGGATGTTGGACAAATAAAGAAGTAACGTTTTTGAAAGTAAAGCTTGGAACGGGGCGGTCGCACCAGATCCGTGCCCAGCTTGCGCATATTGGTTGTCCGATTGTCGGGGATGTAAAATATGGAGCGTCAAAGGCTCTCTCTGATCAATCGATCCTGCTTTCGGCAACGGAGCTTCGCTTCGATACAGCAACAGAGCCGAAAAGAGTCTCGTTAGTGGCTCCACTTCCGCAACTAAACATTTGACTTTGCATAACATGATGTAGTATTACAGGGTGAGAACATTGTTCTAATAAAGGATACCTATGGCAAAAATTCTTGATGGAAAAATTATTAAAGAAGAAGGGCTCCAGAGGCTCAAAAGTGAAATCGCGAAGCTTTCCAAAAAGCCTCTTTTAGCAATCATTCAGATCGACAATCGGCCGGACTCAACTGCCTACATCGCCCAGAAGAAAAAATTTGGCGAGGCAATCGGTGTGGATGTGTGGCATATCAAACTTTCACCCGATGTGAACCAGCACGACCTTCTTAAAGAAATTGTGACGTTGAATAATGATCCGGTGGTGACAGGCATCATTATCCAGATTCCAATCCCGGCACATCTAAATAGAGATATCATTATTAACCATATTGCACCTGGAAAAGATGTCGATGGACTGACGAAATCGAGCGTTGAGAAACTTGTGCGAGGAGAAAACGATGGTCTCATACCCGCCACCACGAGAGGCATCATGACAATGCTCGATTACTACGCAATTCCGCTCAAGGGGACTGCGGTGGCGGTGTTGGGGCGATCCGATCTTGTGGGGAAACCCACGGCACGGGCACTCAAAAACCGCGGGGCGATCGTCACGGTTTGCCACAGCCAAACACTGAATACGCAAGAGATTACGCGAACGTCTAGTATTGTGGTGGTTGCCATCGGCAAACCGAAATTCATCACCAAGGACTATGTGTCGCAGGGCCAGGTTATTATCGACGTCGGCATTAACGTCGCCGAGAAAAGGCTCGAGGAAGAAATCGGTGGGTCGGGGATCGTCGGTGATGTTGATTTTGATGCTGTAAAAGATATCGTTGCGGCTATCTCCCCGGTGCCTGGAGGCGTGGGGCAAGTGACCGTGCTGTCATTATTTGAAAACGTGTTAAAGGCGCATCTGTACGCCAACAAGTAGTCTAGCACCGGGTCATTCGATCCGGTTCGTCTACAGATGCCGTTGCCTACCCCAACGGCTTTTTTAATGCCCGGTGCGACCTAAATTTCTTGCGAGTGAAACGAGTTTAGAAATTGGAAGTACTCTTTGTGGTGCACTATGGTAGAATGAAAATATATTAAAGCGTAACGAAAAAATATGAATGATATATTGAAAAATGACATTGTCAGAAAAATTGTGATCGCTTTCATCGTACTTTTAACGCTTTTCATGCTTGTCAGAACGTATAATGAATTCAAACGTGCTCCGTATATTGGCAAGGAGTCGGCAAGCCTCAATACTATTAATGTGAGCGGTAAAGGAGAAGTGTTCGCCAAGCCCGATATTGCTACGTTTACCTTCACCATCCGTGAAGAAGCTACCACCATCACTGCTGCACAACAGAAAGTGACGACTAAGGAAGCCGCCGTACTCAAGTTTCTCAAGGGAGCTAGCATCGAAGAGCGTGATATTCAGACCACGAACTATTATATTTACCCACGATACATCTATCGTCCGGTCACTACTGGGGAAGTAAAGGACGATCGAACTCTCGCTGGATACGAGGTGAGCCAGACCATGACAGTGAAGCTTCGCGCCATTGCACAATCAGGGAAAATTTTGGGAGGCTTGGGTTCTATTGGAGTAAGCGATGTGTCAGGACTCAGCTTCACTGTTGATAAGCCTGATGCACTCATTGCAGAGGCGCGAGAGCAAGCGATCAAAGAAGCTAAAGATAAAGCGCGAGCACTTTCGAAACAGCTCGGTGTCCGCCTGGTCCGTATCGTTAATTTTAACGAGAGCGGCACACCATCTTTACCTCCGTTTCCGATGTATGATCGAGCAATGGGCGGGGGAGGCGGATCTCCCACTGTACCGACGGGAGAAAACAAAATTACCTCGGAAATTACCATCACCTACGAAATCCGCTAACCATTTGACATTCTTACATACGAGAGTATAGTAATACTACATCACCCCGGCAGGGGTTTTTTAGTAAAAGAAAACCTATGAAATTAATAGAATATATCAAGGAAACAAAGGGAGAATTGAAACATGTAAGCTGGCCGACTCGAAAACAGGCGCTTATGTATACAGTGACGATTATCGTCGTATCAGTCGTTACGGCAGCGTTTCTCGGATTCTTCGATTACCTCTTCTCACTCCTTCTTGGCAAGATTATTTAATAAATTTAATTTTTGGGTTTTCGGTCTAAACACTCGAGGTTAACCGCTAAACCCTTCTCATTATGGCAAAACAACAAAGTACAGGAGAGAGACATTGGTACGCTATCCATACCTACGCGGGATATGAAAATGCGGTCGCACGTAATCTAAAGCAGCGCATTGAATCCTTGGCGATGGAGAACAAGATCTTCAATGTTATCGTTCCAACAGAAAAAAAGATCAAGATCAAAGCGGGCAAGCGCGTTGAGGAAGAAGAAAAGATCTATCCCGGCTACATTCTGGTGGACATGATCGTGGCGGACGACTCATGGTTCGTGGTGCGTAACACACCTCGCGTGACGGGGTTCGTCGGCGCCGGGATCTATCCCGTACCTCTTGATCCTAAGGAAGTGGAAGGACTCTTTAGTCGAATGAACGCAGCTACCGCGAAACATAAGATCGATCTGCAGGTGGATGACGCGATTACGATTGTTGACGGACCGTTTAAAGATCTTGAAGGTAAAGTAAGCGAAGTCGATGATAATCGCGGGAAAATTAAGGTTCTTGTCTCGATGTTCGGCCGGGAGACGCCTGTGGAGCTGGACTTCTTGCAAGTTAAGAAAATTTAAAGTAATGTTCCAGTAGCCTCATGCTTCTAGGGGTATATAAAAACTATGGCTAAAAAAATAACTAAAAAACTAAAACTCGTCATCCCAGCAGGGAAGGCGAACCCAGCACCTCCAGTAGGACCTGCGCTTGGTCAGGCTGGTGTTAACATTGGTGAATTCGTAAAGCGATTCAACGATGCTACTAAAACGATGGTGGGAGATATCGTGCCTGTCGAAATTTCAGTATATGAAGATCGAACCTTTGACTTCGTACTCAAAACTCCTCCCGCATCCAGCCTTATCCTCAAAGCATTGAAACAGGAAAAAGGTTCAGGAAAACCTAATACTGCGAAGATAGGAACGATCACTAAAGCTCAACTTAAAGAAATTGCCGAAAAGAAAATGCCGGATTTGAATGCGAATGATATTGACGCGGCAATGAAGATTATTGCGGGATCGGCACGAAGCATGGGCGTGGATGTAAGATAAAAATCACTTGGAATCAATTCAAAAAGAAACGCATAAAACCGGCCAGCGCCGGTTTTTGCATCAACCTCAGCTCGCTGCCGTCAAGAGCCTTCGCCGACTCAGGTCATTGACGGACCAGGCCAGCTTCGCTTCCGGATGTTCTTTTTGAATTGATTCCTCGCTCTTGTCGTCAGCTTAAATTGAACATTCTCTATTAGAGGGTATAATTGATTTAATTATGAAAGCTAAAGCGAAGAAACAAATAAAACAACCAAAACCCATTAAAAGCCCTCTGTACATCAGACCTTCATGGGACGAATATTTCCTTAATATCATGAAAATGGTGGGGGGCAGGGCAACCTGCGACCGAGGGCGTTCTGGCTGTGTTATTGTCAAAAACAAACATATTCTTACGACAGGCTACGTGGGGTCACCGATCGGGACTTCTCATTGTGATGAAGACGGACATGAAATGCATGAGGTGATTCATGAAGATGGTACGAAATCAAAACATTGTATACGTACCATTCACGCCGAACAAAATGCTATTGTTCAGGCGGCACGTATGGGCATCGCCCTTGAGGGTTCGACCATGTATTGCAACATGTTGCCGTGCTATGTGTGCGCTAAAATGATCATCAATGCGGGGATAAAAAGAGTGGTTGCCAACAAGGACTATCATGCAAGTGAAAAAAGTAAAAAGATTTTTAAAGAAGCGGGCATCCAGTGCGAGCTCATTCATCAAGAGATTGAGAACTATAGCAACATGTAACATGGCCGATCTTAAGAAACTACAGAAAGAAATATTCGATAATAAAGTTAGAAAAGGGTTCAATACTACCGACATTCATCTTGAGTTTTGTTATTTGCACGAGGAACTCGCGGAAGCGTTTCGTGCCTATCACACCAAAGCTCCCAATCTTCCCGACGAGCTTGCTGATGTCGCCATTTTTCTCCTTGGTATCTCGGAAATATTAGGGGTGGATTTAGAAAAGGAAATTGCCCGTAAAGTAAACCAAAATAAAAGCCGTAAAGTTACAAAACTTAACGGCGTTGTGGTGCACGCGACAAACTAAGCTCTAAGGTACTTCTTGAAGGTTAGAACGTAAGGAATTTTTTCATTTGCCTCGCGCCTCTCTTCTTTCTCTACTTTCCATTGCTGGACATTGATGGCTGGAAAATAAGTATCTCCCTCAAACTCCGCCTCAATCTCGGTAAGGTACAAGACGTCGGCATGGGGGAGGAATGCTTCATATACTTTCGCTCCGCCTATGATGACGATTTCTCCTTGTGCCCCAAGCTTTAAAACCTCCTCTACTGAATGAACAATGACACATGCTTCTTTGGCAAATCCCATATCGCTCGTAAGGACGACGTTGGTTCGCCCAGGCAACGCTTTGCCGAGTGATTCAAATGTCTTCCTGCCCATAACGATAGGCTTTCCCATAGTGATTTCTCTAAAGTACTTTCCGTCTACCGGTTTTCCCCATGGCATGGCATTATTGCTTCCGATAAGGAAATTCTTGTCGATTGCTGCAATCATTGAGATCATTGCATCAGTATATAGTGTTCGAATAAAAAAGTCCGCTTGGCGGCGGACTTGTGGCTATACAGCGATTGGTGCTTTGATCGGTGGGTGAGGGTTGTACCCTACAAGTTCGAAGTCCTCGATCGTAAAATCCTCGATATTTTTTACGTTCTGATTGAGCTTCATGATAGGCATCTTGCGCGGCTTTCTCTTAAGCTGTTCACGTGCTTGTTTGAAGTGATTGGAATAGATGTGTGTGTCACCTCCAGTCCAAACAAATTCACCGAGCCCTAAACCGCATACTTGAGCGAGCATGATGGTCAACAGAGAATATGAGGCGATATTAAAGGGTACTCCCAAAAATGTGTCACAGCTTCTTTGGTAGAGCTGGCAAGAAAGCTTGCCGTCCGCTACATAAAACTGAAAAAGGCAGTGGCAAGGAGGAAGTCCTGCTTTCGCCATTTCCTCGATATCCGCAACGTTCCATGCACAGACAATCATCCGTCTCGAGTCAGGACTCTTCCTGAGTTGTTCGATGATAGCCTTGATTTGATTGACATGGGTGCCGTCTGGCTTTGGCCAAGAGATCCACTGATAGCCATATACCGGTCCAAGCTCGCCCCATTTCTTTGCAAACTTTTTGTCTGCTTTGATGTTGGTCACAAACTCCGCGATACCGGTGTTCCACTCTTCGCTGTTGGAAGGGGGGACAACCTTGCTGTGCGCTTGGAGATATGCCTTATATGGCCATTCGTTCCAAATGCTTACGCCGTTATCCACTAGATATTTGATGTTGGTATCTCCCTTAAGAAACCACAAAAGTTCGTGCACGATCATTTTGAAAGGCACCTTTTTTGTAGTCAAAAGAGGAAATCCTTTTGTGAGATCGAACCTCATTTGTACTCCGAAGACACTTTTGGTTCCTGTGCCAGTCCGGTCGGTCTTCGTCGCACCTTTTTTTAAAATGTGCGCCAGTAGATCGAGATATTCCTTGTCAGCGTGTTTATTATGTTCTAGTTTCATACTTTATTGAGTCTAGGAAAACTTTATGCTTCTTGATAATAAAAGGCAAGTAAGGATCAATATTGTCTGGATTATAGCATCACTATTTAGACGTGTGCAGTTGACCGATTCGCTGTTGTAACTTACGCTATAGCCAGATTGTCAGTAAACAACCAACCAAAGGAGCCATATGGTTCTCGGAAAAGCAGACCTCCTACGCCACATCGAGGCGGGAGAAATTATCGTCGATCCGCTGGATAAACGAAACATCAAGGGCGCATCGATTGATGTCAGTCTTGGGCAATATTATTTTCGGATGCAAGCTGCTCTGACGTATCAATCTCGTCGGCATGCATATCGAAATATTTACGCGCCGGATGCGGGACGGTCACTGTGGGGTAAATACCTCAAAGCGGAAACCCTTCGCGAATCGATTCAGAGGATGGAAGTGGAAGAAAAGAGCACACTCGCTTTTTTTGAAGGCATTCATCCGGACGAAAAGGTCATTATGATGCATCCTGACGAAACAATTCTAGCGCATACCCACGAGTTCGTGGGCAGCACTAAACGCTTCGTGGGAGTTATAACCACCCGTTCCACGCCCGGTCGACAGGCTGTCGAAATCAAACCGGTACTCTGGGGAGATCCTGGATTCATCGGGCGATGGACACTTGTCGTCAATAATCCAACACCCTTCATCACGCCCATTGTTGTGGGTCGCCGATTGCCGCAGATTTTCTTTCTCGAGGTCAAGGGCGAGACCGAAGATTATGGGATTGAAGCGGAGGGAGGAAAATACCAAGTCGCCGCTACTCTCGAGGAGCTGAAGCGAAAGTGGAATCCTGACGACATACTTCCTAAGATGCACAAGGACAGAGAAGTCGATCGTGCCAAAGATCTCTTCTTCGTGCATAACGGATTTTAAAGTCACGTTGCAGCTCATCACTGCAACTTTTTAATATCAAATTGTTTTTATTGTCCCACATTGCTACAATGCAGCTACTAAAATACTACGATGATTTGACGTGCGTACAACTGAATTTCATTACTATCTAACTTTTTTCATCATGCACGATAAACATATTAAAAAACTGATTACCGAAGAATCGAGACGTCAAAAAAAGGTCATTAACTTGATCGCCTCAGAAAACTATGTCTCCAAAGATGTTCTCGAAGCACTTGGCTCAATACTCACCAATAAGTACGGGGAAGGATACCCGGGCAAGCGATACTATCGGGGTACAAAAATCGTCGATGAAGTTGAACGCCTGGCGCAAAAGAGAGCGCTTAAACTTTTCGGTTTGAAGGAAAGTGAATGGAGCGTCAACGTCCAACCGCTTTCGGGTTCCCCGGCAAATCTCGCGGTCTATTCGGCACTCGTCCCTCCTGGAGAGAAAATTATGGGTATGGCGCTTGCGCACGGCGGACACCTCACCCATGGTCAAAAAGTTTCTATGACGGGAAAATTTTGGAATTCTGTTTTGTACGGAGTGAACAAAGAGACGGAACTTTTAGACTACGAAGAGGTCAAAAACATGGCGGTAACCGAGAAGCCAAAGATTATTGTTGCCGGGTTTACCGCATACGCGCACATTATAGATTTCAAAAAATTCCGAGAAATTGCTGACGCGGCAGGCGATTCAAAATCGAGCTCGACAAAACCGATTCTGATGGTTGATATGTCTCATTTCGGGGGGCTAGTTGCAGGCAAAGCCTATCCGTCACCTTTTGAATATGCAGACATCGTAACCACCACAACGCATAAAACACTTCGTGGACCACGCTCCGCCATCATCTTTTCGCGCATCGACGAACGGGGGCTTAATAAGAAAATCGATAAGGCGATCATGCCGGGTCTGCAGGGTGGACCGCATTTTAACCAGATTGCCGCAGTAGCAGTGGCACTCAAAGAAGCTTCTACATCAGCGTTTAAGAAATATGCACAGCAAGTAGTGAAGAATGCGAAAGCGCTTTCTGACGAGCTTGAAAAACTTGGCTGGCGCATCGTTGAAGGTGGCACCGAATCACATTTGCTTCGTGTTGATGTGTGGCAAGGTGGAAAGGGTATGAGTGGAAGAGAAGCGGCGGACAAGCTTGAAGCGGCAGGTATCATCGTCAATGAAAACACTATTCCCTTCGACACCCGCGGCCCTCTTGACCCTTCGGGTATCCGGCTCGGTTCCGCGGCTGAAACCACTCGCGGCAAAAAAGAAAAAGATTTTATAAAAATCGCTCGCAAAATTGATGGTGTATTGAGGGATAATTAAACACAGCCCCACTTGGAGGCAAGGCCTCCAAGTGGGGCTGTGGTAGGACATCACCGTGTTACACATAGTCGCTATTGACTTATGATGACAATCTGTGCTATAATTGCGCGTAGGATTGAACATTGAAAAACAAGCATATCAGATGCGAAATTAGCCTTTTAACAGAGGGTTGATTTCGCATCTGATACACACCGATAAGCTCCCATTCGGGATGATACGGTCACTACCGGACGCGAACTAACCAATGAAAGCAACTCCAGAAAGCATCCTCTCGCTTGCCGCGAGAACGGCCACACGAATCGGAACATTCGGACTTGAACAAGGGGCCATTGATGGCCCCATGCAAAATCCGGATCATCCATACTGGCAGGCAATCGAGCAGACGTTGGCAACAAAAGCTCCACCGAACTGGCAGGCAATCGAGCAGACGTTGGCAACAAAAGCTCCACCGATGAGCGAAACTGAAATCGTCATCGCTCAGCTCGAAGATTGGAAAAAGTTTTATAAAAACAACTTCAATCTCGACGCCGACTTTTCAGGGATGGAAATTCCCGGAAAGAAGAAAGGTTTTGATCGTCTCATCGTCGTAGCGCAAGGCCTCACTCTAAATCAAGTCTTCGATGCGTGCCGGAAGCACTTTCCGTGCTATCGATACACCGACGATCTTGATACGGCGGTACCGACGAACGACCGCACCCCCACTGTCGCATACGCCATCTGGGTACGTGAACGAGTCGAAGCCGACAAAGAGCACAAAAACCGTTCGGCGGATGATCTTAAAGACGCTGAGGTCACAGGGATCACCTTGTTGGAGCGAATGTTATTCGAACTCAAATATTTCCTGGAAACAGGTAAGCACCTCGACATCGAAAACGTGACGCTCTGCGCAGGTTCGCGCTGCTCCGGTGGCGACGTCCCGTACGCGTGCTGGGACGACGGCGGGTTCTATATCGGCTGGTACTGTGCGATCAGCGCGTTTCCGCTCTTGCGGTGTCGAGAGGTAGTTACCCTCTGATCTTGTTCCTCATTCACTTCCCCTTGCTTTCGAGCGGGGGAATTTTTTTGTATACTTTGTGAGGGTTGTGAAATTGATCTCGCAACGGAGCAGGATAACAATTTACCCGTATTCAGAAACTACGTGTCTTCATCTATACCATGCGTGCCAATGCCAACGAAACACAGAAATTTTTGCAAAAGAATTTCGGTGACACGGAAAGGTTAAGATACACAAGGTTCGCGCAACTCCGATGGCAACGTCCCGAACGCGAACTGGAACGACGGCAAGTTCTATATCAACTGGAACTATGCGAACAACGCGAATCCGAACTTGCGGTGTCGAGAGGAAGTTTCTCGCAAAGAAGTCTATGGAGACTTCTTTTGTGTTAGAGAATTGATCCAGTTGCTCAAATTTTTTGATATTTCGATCAGTTGTTCCGCAAGACGGAGATATGTTTGTTCGTTAATGACCCCCAGTTCCTGCATCGTTCTTATAAGATTTTTTATAATCTCGCATCGTACACGGGCATGTTCGAGATAAGGTATTTTTGTTTCTTTCGAACGGAATGCTGCATCAATAGCGAGTGACAGAAGTGTGAGCGTAGTATCTTCAATGTGAGCGTATATTCCCAGTTTATCCCGCTTCGAAAGACGGCTACTTATGGTATAAATATCTTTATGAAAGAGTCGGATTTTATGAATGACGGCAGGAGTGATGTCGGGGGGGGGTCCGCATGGTAGTGGTTTCCATGATGTAATTTGTCTTAAAAATTTATTTGCGGCGTGGCGTGAATTTAGGAAAGGTAAACGCTCAAAAAGTGATGTTGCGCACTTTGAATTACGGCTTGAAGATAATCTTTTTATGCTTCACCGCACACTGCTTTCGGGTGCGTGGAAACCAGAACCCTATTCTAAATTTCTCATACACGACCCAAAACTTCGTACTATCCACAAAGCGGCAGTTCGAGACAGGGTGCTGTATCAAGCGGTATACAGAGTATTGTATCCTATCTTCGATACAGCATTTGTCCACGATTCATATTCGTCTCGGGATTACAAAGGTGTGCACCGCGGGGTGGAGCGGGTACAAGGATTCATCCGCCGTGCCAGTCGAAATTATACTCAATCCGCCTTCATTTTGAAATGCGATATCAGAAAATTTTTCGATTCGATTGACCACGAAGTATTGCGAGGCATTATATTCAGGAAAATAAAAGACCCTCGTCTGCAATCGCTCGTACGGCAGATTTTGGATTCATTTCAAGTTCAAGTGACCGAAGGAAAAGGATTGCCCTTGGGGAATGTGACCAGTCAGCTTTTTGCGAATATTTATCTCAACGAGCTTGATCAATTTGCGAAGCACGCACTCGAGGCACGCTATTATGCAAGGTATTGCGACGATTTCATTATTGTACACAATTCAAGGGAATATCTCACCGATTGTATCGGCACATTAAACACCTTTTGTCGTGAGCTTCTGCGTCTTGAACTCCATCCTAAAAAGATTTTTATCAGAAAAGTGAAACAAGGAGTTGATTTTCTTGGATACGCGATACTTGAAGGTCGCCTGGTAGTAAGAACGAGCACTAAAAGGCGTATTTTTAGGAAAATTGGTGAGATTGACAGGCTTTGCAACAAAGGTGAAGTGACTGTGGAATATGCGGGAGCATCCTTGCAATCGTACTTGGGAGTTCTGTCTCACGCGAAGTCGCGCAGAATTTATCATCAGATAGGGAATATCTTAAGGAATGACGTATTGTTGTCATGTTTACGAAAATACGCTAAGCTCAACTGAGATTATGACTACCAAAGGAAAATTGATTGTTATCGACGGCACGGATGGCTCCGGCAAGGCGACGCAGACGGAACTTCTAGTGAAGCGGTTTACACAGGCTGGACAGAAAGTCAGAAAGATAGACTTTCCGCAGTACGCACACAACGTGTTCGGAAAGTTACTTCGCGAATGTCTCGATAGCAAACATGGTGACTTCATTGGCACCGATCCAAAGATTGCTTCGACCCTCTACGCCGCCGACCGTTTTGAATCCTCCAAGGAGATCCGGCAGTGGCTTGAGAGCGGGTGCATTGTGGTTACCGACCGCTATGTGAGCGCCAACCAAATCCATCAAGGCGGCAAGATCAAAGATGAGGCGGCGCGCACAGACTTCCTCGAGTGGCTCGATGAAATAGAGTACAAGGTTTTCGGTATACCGCGTCCAGACGCTATCGTTTATCTGCATGTGCCGATCGAGATCAGCCTTGAACTCATCCGAAAGCGCGCGGCGGAAAGCGGCAAAGATGCCGACCAGGCCGAAAGTGACGCCACGCATCTTTTCGACTCGCAGCAGAGCGCCCTCAAAATCATCGGAAAGAGTAACACATGGACTAAGATCGACTGTGCACATGAGGGGCAAATGAAGACGCGAGAAACAATCAGTGAACTGGTTTGGGAAAAATTAAAAAAGGTACTCGGGTAATGTGATACGGCGGGTTTGTATTTTTCAGAGAATGGAGCTGATACTTCAGGAGTGCGCAGTGTAATGCTACAGATCAAAGGGTCTGTGGTTTTTTTCTTGCAATGAGTCATCTTTTTGGATAGTGTAACGAAAACAGTTCTTTAATACTATGAGTACTATCAATGAATCCATTGTCCTTATTGGGGGCGGAGGCGGTGTATACCGCGTTGCCCGATTTCTCAAGCATATCCGGCCGAATATTACGACTATTCAAACCACCTTTGATCATGGTGGACATTCCGGCTACCTTCGAGACTAGCGCGGTATTTTGCCGCCCGGCGACCTGCGTCAAGCAATCCTCGCTTTGTCGGACGACGAGATAGAATCTGATCTACGTGCGCTCCTTAGATATCGGTTTACCCCAAAAGGAAACTCTTCTCTTAATGGCGCTACAGTCGGTAACATTTTGTTGACTGCACTCGTGGAGATCACTGGCAGTTTGCCTATCGCACTCAACACTCTGTGTAGATGGTTTAAAGTCAAAGGTAAAGTCTTACCGGTGAGTCTTGATGATTCAGAATTGTGTGTAACATTAAGCGATGGATCAATGCTTAAAGGTGAAGGAATGATTGACACCCGTTCGATTGACGATCATCGGACCATCCGTTCTGCATCGCTTTCCCCTGGAGCGAATATCTTCATCGATGCATATGAAGCATTGGTTAATGCGGAGAAAATCGTATTCTGCCCAGGCGACTTGTACACCTCCGTTATACCTAACACGTTAGTGGTTGGTTTCCGGGAGGCTATCTCAAAAACAGGCGCTCGTCTCATCTATGTCGTGAACATCATGACGAAAAAAGCCGAAACACACGACTTCACCGCTTCACAATTTGCCAAGACTCTTCTCTCGTATGTCGGGGCAGAAAAGTTTGATGCGGTAGTATGTAATGCGACCCATATCGATCCGATTATTCGCGAACGCTACAAGAAAGAATATTCAGTTCCGGTTCCCATTGATCGAGAGGAGCTTGCCTGCTACACCGAGCAGATAGTCGAGGAGGATCTTGCCGATCAGACAGGGGATATTGTTCGACACAAGGAGAAAATCGCATCAGTCATTGCTCGGCTATGAAACTCGTTATCTTCGATCTTGATGACACGTTGTATGACTGCACTGGACAACTTAATGGATCATTGAAAGGGCTCGAGGCTATCAAGCCATTTCCAGAAACACTCGACGCACTTCGAGCCATTACTTGTAGAAAAGCACTTGTGACGAAAGGAATGCTCAGAGTACAATACGGGAAGATCAGAATCCTTGATATCGCTTCTTTTTTTCCGGACATTTTCGTCTGCAAGGATGCCTTGAGGAAGAAAAAAGCGTTCAAAAAAATTCTTGGCCGGTACAGTTATTTTAACGCATCAGAGATTGTGGTATTCGGCAATCGACGCGACGAGGAGATCCGTTTTGGCAATGAGTTGGGACTAGTGACCATTCTCCTTCGCCACGGCAAGTATAAAGATATGGAGCCCGTTTCCGAATTCGACATTCCTAAATTCGAGATTGACTCCATTACCGAGTTGCCGGACCTGTTGCGGTAAATTACACCCAGTACTCTCGGAAAGTACTGGTTTTTTGTTTCCTCTGAGGTGAAATGTTACACTATGCTCATGCAGAAAATTATTGCCGAACTCATACAGAGCGCTTTGAAAACACTTTCGATTGAAGTGAGTGGAATTTCCATTGAACATCCCGCGGATCTGCATCATGGTGATTATTCCACTAACATTGCTTTGGTTGCTGCCAAGGAGGCTAGCAAAAAACCGCGTGAAGTAGCAGAAGCCGTGGTTGCTGAGCTTAGGAAAAACACTCCCGTAGGCATTGAAAAAATAGAAGTAGCCGGCGCCGGATTTATCAACTTCTACCTTTCAAACAATTTTTTTTACGAAACAGTATGTGGAATTGACGGACAATTTGGAAGGAATAACACGTTAGATCACAAGAAAATATTTTTTGAATACACACAACCGAATCCTTTTAAAGAATTTCATATCGGTCATCTTATGAATAACATGATCGGCGAATCCGTATCGCGGATTTTGGAATGGAATGGTGGAGAGGTGAAACGTGCCACCTACCACGGTGACGTGGGTATGCATGTAGCGAAAGCGATTTGGGGCATGAAGAAGCTTCAGCCCAACTCAATCACGGTGGAGACATTAGGGAAAGCATACGCCGAAGGGAATACTGCCTATGAGGATAATGAAGCGGCAAAACAGGAAATTATCGCTATCAACAAAAAGGTGTACGAAAGCAGTGATAAAGAAATCGGTATGCTGTATGAAAAAGGGAGGACAGCTTCGCTCGAGCATTTTGAAAGCCTCTACAAAAAGCTCGGAAGCTCATTCGACTTTCACTTCTTTGAAAGTGAGTCTGGTGTGCTCGGCAAAAAAATCGTTCTTGAGAATATCGGTAAGGTTTTCGAAAAAAGTGACGGAGCTACTGTGTTTCAAGGAGAAAAATGCGGGCTTCACACAAGAGTGTTTCTAAATTCTGAGGAACAGCCGACTTATGAGGCAAAGGAGATTGGCTTGATAGAAATTAAAAGAAAAAAATATCCGTTTGATGTTTCGATTACCGTCACTGCCAATGAGCAGAAAGCGTTTTTTGAAGTGGTCACCGCGGCGCTCACAGAGCTCTACCCTGAGCTTAAGGGAAAAATTATACACCTTTCGCATGGCATGCTGAAGCTGCCAAGCGGCAAAATGTCTTCTCGTACCGGCACGGTGGTTACCGCAGAGTCTCTTCTCGCTCTCACTGAAGAAAAAGTGAAAGAGGTTATTAAAGGTAGAGAATTCGATACGACGCAGGCTAAAGAGGTTGTGGAGAAAGTTTCTCTTGCAGCTATCAGATATTCCATCCTCCGACAGGCAATCGGCGGTGATATTATTTTTGATCTTAATAAGTCAGTTTCCTTCGAAGGAGACTCAGGGCCGTATCTCCAGTACTCCTATGCTCGGGCCAAGTCCATCCTCCGAAAAGCCCACTTGGAGGTTCTTCTTCCAAGTAGTAAGATTTTGGAGGGGAAACTTCCAAAAGATATTGGTTTGTTAGAAAAATTATTAACTCGTTTTCCTGAAATTGTTGAGCGAGCAGGGAGGGAATATGCACCCCATCATATCGTTACATACCTTACGGAACTAGCGGGAGCATTTAACAGCTACTATGCGAAGAATAAAATTCTTGACGCGGGCGAGGCAACGCCGTATCGCCTTAAGCTAACGGAAGCTTTCAGTGTGGTTATGAAAAACGGTCTCAATCTTCTCGGGATCAATGTACTGGAAAAAATGTGAAAAAATCCAAAATACTTGCTTTATTACGACGAGCGAGGATTTCGTAGACGCATTCCGATGCGGACATGAAATCCGAGTCGATGTCGTATCAAAAGGTAAATAGCTTTTATTGTAATTTTGTGGTAGTTTCTCATCAGAAAGGAAAATATGGAATTACCTCGATCGTGGGGGAAAAAGTTTGATCCTGAATTTCAGAGATTAAGCACCCCTGACTGCCCTTATTGCGGCAAAGCACTCGGTGACATGATTGTTGATTTTAGCGGCAAACCGGATGAGTACCTTTTGGCATTTGCGGTGGGATATAGTACTGAGATACCAAGTGCTCGCGGTTCTATTGGAGGGACTATTTTTGAGTGTCCTCAGTGTTTCCACTTTTGTTGGTTTCATGTCCAAGAACCATGGGCCTTGGCGGTTGCCGAATTTGCTCCCAAGTCACCTTATTTTAAAAGGGTGAGGAATACACTGAAAGGGGAGGAATTGGAGGATGCACTCATGGATATGAATGTAATCACTTAGTAAACATCAGAACGGTCATACCGTTCTTTTTAATTAAATTTGTTTTGCGCAACTATCTTGACTCTGGTTTGACTGTTCGTCGAGACGAGTGTACGCTTCGAGCAGAATGAGAATTACTACATTGGTGTATCTTGTTGGGACAGACTTCATTTGGCTGGGAAAAAAGAAAACCAATCTCGGAGCAGGGAAAGTAAACGGTTTTGGAGGAAAGAAGCGAGTGGGAGAGACGCTCGAGCGAGCCGCCATCCGAGAGGTGTTTGAAGAAGTCGGGGTGGTCATCCATGCGAATGCCCTCGTTAAAACGGGAAGAATTATATTTTCTTGGCCACGACAAAGTTCCAATAATCAAAGTTGTCACATCTTTATCGCAAAGAAGTGGACTGGTGTGCCGAAGGAAACAGAGGAGATGGAACCTTTCCAGGTTCCGCTTGACGCTATTCCATATGGGCGAATGTGGAAGGCCGACAGGATATGGTTTCCAATAATGCTTGAAGGTTCCATTATCAATTCCAGGATTGTGTGGGATTCCGACGCCTTCCCCCGCACATTCGAGCCTTTCAAAGTGTCGGTAGTGGGTAGATGGAAGTGATCGCGCCTCAAAGGCGCTTTTTTTAATAATTGCAATTTTACTGGTAAGTGGTATTCTCATCGCAGACAAAAAGAAAGGATCTATTGTGAATAATGTAGAAAAGCTTCAGAAGATCGCAGGTTTTTATGAGGATGAAGTGCTTCCCATGCTTCAAACTGCGTGGGAAAAAGGTAACAGAAATCTTTGCACAGGCCCACACGGAGAGATAAGGGATTCGTTTGTGGCGAATGAAGAGAGGGTGCATCCAATACGGATTAAAAACAAGATTCCTCGAAAGAAAAGGCTATTGGAGTACGCACTCGAAAGTCTCACGGTGCCGCCGACTAGAAGCCGGTGTATTCACGCATAACACTCAACAAGACAAAATCCGTCATGGTAATGACGGTTTTTTTAATTTCCACAGAGAAATGCTAAGATGATGGGAACATGGCTGAAGAGGTAAAAAAAAGTAATATCGCTTTGCGGGAAGAAGAAATCTTGAAATTCTGGGAAGAGCGGCAGATTTTTGAGAAGAGTCTTTCACAAACTCAAGGCAAAAAGGAGTTCGTGTTCTATGAAGGACCTCCGACAGCAAACGGCAAACCCGGTATTCATCATCTTGTGGCGCGAGCTTTCAAAGATGCGATTCCTCGCTACAAAACGATGCGAGGCTTTCATGTTCGCCGAAAAGGTGGCTGGGATACTCATGGGCTGCCGGTAGAGCTGCAAGTTGAAAAAGAATTAGGCCTGAAGTCAAAAAAAGAGATAGAACAATTTGGTATTGGTGCATTCAATAAAAAATGTAAAGAAAGCGTATGGAAATACGTGGATGAGTGGAAGCGCTTCACCAAGCGAATAGGTTATTGGATTGACCTCGAACATCCGTATGTTACGTACGATCCTAAGTATATTGAATCGCTATGGGCTATTGTGAAAAGAGTGCATGAGCGAGACCTGCTCTATAAAGACTACAAAGTGGTACCGTGGTGCCCGCGATGTGGAACAGGGCTTTCGTCACACGAACTTGCGCAAGGGTACCAGGACGTCAAAGACCTATCTTTGACCGTCAAGTTCAAAGTGAAAAGTGACGATTCCGATCGTCATCCCCGTGGAAACGGGGATCCAGTGGCGGAGAAAAAAGTAAAAAATGAGGGAGAGACATACTTGCTTGCATGGACGACGACACCGTGGACGTTGCCTGGGAATGCTGCTTTGGCTGTGGGTGAAAATGTCGACTACGTGAAAGTTAAAATTTGGGGATTAAGTCCAAAATCAGAACAATTTGAAGGTACAATCCATGAAGGAACAGAACCCGTGAATACAAACCTCACTGTGGAAATTTTAATACTTGCAAAGTCTAGAATTAAGGATGTACTTAAGGATAAAAAATATGAAATTATTTCTGAGTTAAAGGGCGGTAACCTGGTTGGTCTTGAGTACGAGCCCCTCTATCCATTTTTGAAAGACAATGTTTCAGGAGGAGAAAAGGAAAAGCTCAAAGACGCTTTCAAGGTATACGCGGCGGATTTTGTGACGACCACTGATGGAACAGGGATCGTGCATACGGCAGTCATGTACGGTGCAGACGACTTTGAGTTGGGCACGAAAGTCGGACTACCGAAACACCACCTGGTGAATGATGACGGCACCTTCAAACCTGAAGCAGGCTTTCTTGCTGGCAAATTCGTCAAAGACGAGTCAACGGATGTTGAGATCATAAAGGATCTGGCTCTCCGAGGGCTGCTTTTCGATAAAAAGAAATACGAACACTCATATCCTCACTGTTGGCGATGTAAAACACCGCTCATCTATTTCGCTCGTGACTCGTGGTATATCAAAATGTCCGCGCTTCGAAACGAGCTCATCAAAGAGAATGAGAAGATCAGCTGGGAACCGGAGCATGTGAAGCAAGGCCGTTTTGGTGAGTGGCTTAAAGATCTAAAAGACTGGGCGATCTCTCGAGAACGATACTGGGGGACACCTCTTCCAATATGGCAGTGCGGGTCTTGTAAGAAAATTGATGTTATCGGTTCGTACGAGGAGCTTCGTTCGAAGATAAAAAAATCAGGTAACACTTATTTTGTGATGCGTCATGGTGAGGCGGAGAACAACGTGCAAAATATCATAAGCTCTGAAGAGAGTAACGCCCACCATTTGACCGAAAAAGGAAAGAAACAGGTTAAGGAGAGTGTGGCATTACTGAAAAAAGAGAATATTGAGCTTATTCTGGCTTCTCCATTCGTTCGTACGCGGGAAACCGCAGAGATCGTGCGACAGGAGTTAGGGCTCTCCGTCGATGCTCTCGCTATTGAGCAGCGGATCCATGAAGTGAATACTGGCGTGTTCAACTGTAAGCCTGTAGAAGAGTACCATGCCTTTTTCAAGGCAGTCATACGTGATCAATATCATGCTACGCCGTCGGGAGGGGAGAGTCATGTCGATGTTAGAAAAAGGATGGGAGCATTTCTCTATGATGTGGAAAAGAACTATCAGGGCAAAAGAATTCTTTTTGTCACCCACGACTCACCAGCATGGCTTCTGGCTTCGGTGTCGCAGGGTCTTACTGTCGCAGAATCGATCGCAATGCGCGGAGAAGGTAAGTTCTATTCCAATAACGCACAAGTAAGGCAGATCTCCTTCACTCCCTTACCGCATGACGAGGACTACGGACTCGACCCTCACCGGCCATATATTGATGAAGTATCACTTGCATGCGGATGTGGGGGTGTTATGACGCGTGCGAAAGAAGTAATGGACGTCTGGTTCGATTCCGGAGCGATGCCTTTTGCGACACATCATTACCCGTTCGAGCCTCGGAAAGAGTTTGACCCTAAAGGTGGGTTGTTCAAGAAGGTAAAAGGATACCCGGCGGATTTTATCTCCGAGGCGGTGGATCAAACTCGTGGCTGGTTCTACACTCTCCACGCGATCGGCGCGCTCATGGGCGTAGGCAAAGCCTACAATAACGTCATTTGCCTTGGTCACATTCTCGACAAAGAGGGGAAGAAGATGTCTAAATCAGTTGGTAACATTGTCGAACCGTGGGAACAGATCGAAAAGTACGGAGTGGATGCTCTGCGTTTTTGGATGTATAGCGTCAACCAGCCCGGAGATTCAAAAAATTACGATGAGAAGACTGTTGATGAGATCGTCAAAAAAGTATTCAACCCGCTTTTAAATGTTGAGGTTTTTTATTCGATGTATAAAGACTCAGTGCCTCACGGTGAAGTTGATCCGTATACAAGTGTCCATGTTCTCGACCAGTGGATCCTTACTCTCAAAGACGAGCTGGTGCTGGAAATAACGGAAAAACTAGACGCTTTCAATCTCTTTGATCCGACGCGGGCGATCAAGGATTTTATCGCTGACCTTTCACAGTGGTATGTCAGACGGTCGAGAGATCGGTACAAGGGTGATGATAAAAAGGATGCGGCTATGGCGCTTGCAACCACTCGCTTAGTGCTCCTCGATCTGTCAAAACTTATGGCTCCCTTCACGCCATTCTTCGTCGAAGATATGTATAAAAAGGTGGGGGGCACTAAAGAGAGTGTGCATCTTGAAGAATGGCCGGAGAATAAGTTAAAAGTTAAAAGTGAAAAGTTGAAAGTTTTAGAAGAAATGGCCGAAGTAAGGAAAATGGTTTCATTAGGGCTAGAAGCAAGATCAAAGGCTGGTATAAAAGTCCGTCAACCGCTACAGAAGTTAAAAGTTAAGAATGTAAAGTTCAAAGTGATGAACGGGGAATTGATTGCGTTGGTAAAAGACGAAGTAAACGTAAAAGAAGTGGTTTTCGATGAATCGCTCGTCAATGATGTGGAGCTTGATATTACTCTAACTGCCGAACTTAAAGAGGAAGGGTATGTACGTGAGTTGCTTCGTGCGATTCAGGATTTGCGCAAAGAGGCCGCGCTCAACCCAGGTGACAAAATAATACTTTCTGTAAGCACCGATGCCTCAGGAAAAGGATTTCTCGATAAATACCGGACGGAACTACAAAGAGTGGCCGGTGTGGAAAATATAAAGTATGCGGAAGAGAAAGGGAAAGAATTGGTTATCGAGACCTATCGATTTGTTGTACAGATAGTCAAAAATTAACAAAGGACAGAGACAAGTAGGACTTGTCTCTGGGTTATTGAGCGAGTGGAATCACAGGAGGTTTCTTGGTGAACTCCGCAGGATCGGCATTTTCTTCTATACCGCCATCGTCGTACTGTACATCGAACCGTTCGCTTTGACGATGCAGTTTTATTATTTTGCCGGGCCGCCAATGTTCATCGAAGTTTTTCCAAACCTTGTTTCCTTCGAACCATGATTGGAAGAGCATGGAGATCCTTTCGTTGGAGGTTTATGCTGGCTGAATTATATCACATAGGGTGTGGAAAACTAAAGGCGACATGGGTTGTGTTATGGATGTGTTGGGTGTACGCTACTCTGCAGTGTTCTTTTACGTAAGGCTAGCCGCACATTTGAGAGATAATGGCTTTCAAATGTGCGGCTAAACGATATCATTAGTTGCGCAATTCATCCTGTCGGTATTGGACGGGGATGACTACTATCACAATGAGAGATATCGAAAGAGAAAGGAACGGCATGGTTAGACTTGTAATTCTGTGTGTACTGGGCCTAGTGCTCTCTCACACAGTTTCGGCTACTGACCCCGGAAATTCTACACAGATTCCGCTGGCTGCCCTGAGTGAAAGTACCGACGACGCAGTCGTCGTCGAGTCGTACACTATTCGACCGGACACTTGTTTTCCGCAGGCGACGCCTTTCGCCTTCACGGAAAGGAGGGTGACCACCGTTGAGGCAAGCCCTGTGATCTGCTGGAACAGACCTCTAACTGTCAATGTTCATCTGACACGTAAAGAGAAAGGTAATGCCCCCTATGGGGACAAACTTGCCTTTCGGCAGTTAGTCTTGGTTACGGAGAAGTTTCCTTTGTTGTGTTGAACAGGTTTAACCTGTTCAATCGCCCGCGAACGTCAGGTTCGCGGGTTTTATATTGGTTCCTTTTCTTTTATAATGAAGCGAAGAAACGTTCTGGATTCCTTACAGGAACTGTACACCTTTCGCTTTCTTCATAAAGAACGCTCAAGGTCTTGCGAAGCTTCCTGTAGTCGCTTCTCACCGTTTTCACGAGGACGACATCAGAATGTCGCTTTACACTTCCCCTATGTCCTACCATATCTATACAACGCCAGGCTTTATCCTCGAAAGTAGAAATGTAGGGGAGGCAAATAAATTTTTCTCAGTTTTTACTAAAGAGCTGGGACTTATCGGCGTCACGGCGCAGGGCGTACGATTACAGAAATCGAAACTGCGTTCCCATCTCAACGTGTTTTCGGAAGTCGTGGTCTCACTCGTCCGAGGAAAAGAAGTGTGGCGGTTGACGTCGGCCACCGGTATTCGATCATTTAAAGAGATGCAGAACTATTCTCTCGAACTCTCATACCTTTATGCACGCATTCTTTTGCTCCTAAAGCGACTACTAGCTGGGGAAGAAAAAAATGAGACACTATTCATCCTGCTTGGAAAATCGTTTGACTTTGCGCGTGATGCTGGTCTTGAAGGGAGTGAACAACAACGTTTTGAGGAAGTGTTGGTGGTTCGAATTCTCCATAATTTAGGATATATCGGGTCTTCCAAAGAACTCACCCCTTTCACTGAGTCCATATTATGGAGTATGGATATCCTGACCATCATGACAACGGTTCAGAAGAGTGCGAGAGAGGCGATTAACAAAGCCTTTAAGGAGAGTCATTTGTGATATAATTTTCAATATGTCTCAAGAAGAAGAAAAAATTGAGAAATTGAAAAAAGGCCTCTACTCCCGAAATGTTAAGGAGCATTCAGCGGCACACCCTACGCTTCATGATCACAATTTGAATGTTAGTGAGGACTGGAAAGAGTCGTCAGCTGCTCCTCAGGAAACAAAACCACCTTTAGAAACTTATCACGTGCATAGCTCATCATTTTTCAAAAAAGTATTGTGGGGATCGATCGCTTTTTTCACTATTTGTCTCGGATTTGCGCTCTACATTCTATATGGCGGTGGCAACATTGTATCTGCTGACAATGTCGATATTCTCGTGGCTGGTCCAGTCTCAGTGTCCGGCGGTGAGGAGATCGCTCTCGATATAGAAGTGCAAAACAATAATAGTACCGGCCTAAAATTGGCTGACCTAGCTATCCAGTTTCCCCAGGGTACCGCAAGTCCTGTCGACGTGACAGAGGAGCTTAAACGTCACCGAGAACTCCTTGGTGATATCAGTGCCCGCCAGAGTATCACCAAAAAAATTAAGATAGTGATGTTTGGTGAGGAAAACAGTAAAAAGGAAATAAAGATCACGGTAGAATACCGAGTCGAGGGGTCCAATGCTATTTTCTATAAAGAAAAAACATTCGATATTTTGATCTCCTCAGCCCCTGTCTCTATGACGGTTGAATCGTTTAAAGAAGTAAATGCCAATCAAGAAGTCGAACTTACGCTCACCGTCAACTCCAATTCTCCGAAATTGATCCGCAATGTATTGCTTAAAGGAGAATATCCGTTTGGTTTCACCTTTACAGGGAGTGACCCTGCGCCACTCGCACAAAATAACGTCTGGAAAATCGGTGACCTTACTCCAGGATCAAAGAAAGTGGTGAAAGTTCGAGGAAAAATTGGCGGTCAAGACGAAGAAGAGAGAGTATTTCGGTTTAACCTCGGGCTTGCCAGTCCAAAGGACGATAAAAACATAGGAACAGCCCTCATCTCGTCACTACAACCCATTCTAGTCAAAAAACCTTTCTTGGGGGTAACACTCGCAATTGATGGCGATACTTCAAGTAAAGACTACGCAGCACTCCAGGGTAAAAGCATACGAGCCGATATTTCCTGGGTTAACAATCTACCCGTGAATGTCATTGACCAGCAGATTATCGTGAAGCTCGGAGGAGTAGCGCTCGACAAAACCTCAATTTCCACGGACGGAGGATTTTATCGCTCAGTCGATAACACGATTGTGTGGGATAAAACCAACACTCCATCACTCGCACTTTCGCATCCCGGTGAAGGCGCTCGAGTAAGTTTCAGTTTTACCCCTCGTGTACAAAATGTCGGCAATGTCATTAACCCGGACATGACTATTGATGTGAGTGTGAAAGGTAAGCGGGTAGGAGAAAACCAAGTGCCGGAAGAGATAACCTCGGGAGCAGGGCGTAAGGTGCGAGTAGCCTCAACACTTGAGGTAACTCCAAGAATCGTCCGCACCGTTGGTCCATTTGCGAATACTGGGCCGTTTCCTCCAACGGCAGAAAAAGAAAGCGCCTACACCGTTATCTGGACTATTACCAATACCTCAAGTAGTATTAGCGGCGCTACGGTGTCGGCAACGCTTCCTTCTTATGTGAAGTGGCAGGCGAATGTGAGTCCTAGTGCAGAAAAGGTAAGTTACAATCCTGTGGGTGGTGAAGTTGTTTGGAACGTGGGCGATGTTGCTCCTAACACGGGATATAAAACCACTGCTAGGGAAGTAGCATTTCAGATTTCGTTCACTCCTTCCGTGTCGCAAATTGGGGAGAGCCCCGTGCTCTTGAGCGAGTCACTGCTCGAGGGTACCGACCGTTTTGCGGGAGTGGTATTGAAGAGTGTGAAAGGAACCCAGAACACTAGACTTTCGAGCGACCCAGCCTTTAAGACGGGGGAAGATAAGGTAGTGGAGTAGAATACTAATATACTAATCCATGCAAATATACAAATGGCTACAAATGTTAAGATTTTGAGTATTCGTAGCCATTTGTATATTTGCACCCATTCGTAGATTGGTATCTAAAACAATGAAAGAATCAATTCAAGATAACAAAATGGAGAAAATAGTCGCGCTGACCAAGCGGCGAGGCTTCGTATTCCAGGGTTCTGAGATCTACGGCGGTTTGGCGGGCACCTGGGACTACGGTCATTATGGGGTGGCGCTTCGTAATAATATAAAAAATCTCTGGTGGAAGAGGTTTGTTACCGATCGGGAGGATATGTACGGCGTCGATGCCTCTATTTTAATGAATCAGAGTGTGTGGAAAGCGAGCGGCCATGTCGCGACGTTCGCCGATCCACTTATTGACGACCTTACAACAAAAAAGCGCTATCGAGTAGATCATTTACTAGAGGAAATGAATATCGATCCAGAGGGTATGACGATGACCCAAATGGGCGCACTTATAAAAGAAAAAGGTCTGAAGAGTCCGGAAGGCAATCCTCTCGGCGGTGTGCGTCAATTTAATATGATGTTTAAAACGCACGTGGGTGCGACCGAAGATGAAACATCAGTTTCCTATCTCCGGCCTGAAACCGCGGGGGGTATGTTCGTGAACTTTAAAAATATTCGCGATTCGTTCAATCCTAAATTGCCGTTTGGGTTGGCGCAGATTGGCAAGGCGTTCCGCAATGAAATCGCTCCTCGCGACTTCATATTCCGACTCCGCGAACTCGAACAAATGGAAATAGAATACTTTGTCGATCCTCGTGATCCTAAAAAGATAAATGAATTATTTGATATGTGGTTCGAAGAACAAATTTCATTTCTCAAACAACTCGGACTTTCATCCTCTAAAATTCACAAGATCGAAGTGCCTGAATCTGACCGTGCTCACTATTCAAAACGTAGTGTGGACACCGAATTTGACTTTCCGTTTGGCCAAAAAGAACTACTTGGTCTTGCATATCGAACCGATTTTGACCTGAAGGCACATACGACGGCGAGCGGCGTTGACTTATCATATTTTGACGAAGCAACGAAAACACGATTCACTCCACACTGCATCGAGCCAACGTTCGGAGTGGATCGCCTCATGCTCGCGGTGCTATCCGACGCTTACACCGAAGACGAGTTGGGAGGGGAGAAGCGCACCTATCTTAAACTTTCTCCAGCTGTTGCACCTGTCAAGATCGCTGTTTTTCCGCTTCTGAAAAATAAACCTCAACTTGTCGAGAAAGCGAGGGAAATATACCAAACACTTAAAAAAGAGTTCGGTGCGGTTGAATTCGACGACAACGGCAACATTGGCAAACGATATCGAAGACAGGATGAGATCGGTACACCTTTCTGTGTGACGGTGGATTTCGATACAGTTGAAAAGGGTGAAGGAGTGACAATTCGTGACCGAGATAGTGGAAAGCAAGAGAGGGTAAAACTAGAAGAGCTTGTATCGTTTCTAAAAAGTAAGTTACAATTGAGCTAATACGATGGCCAAGAAAAAGAAAACAACAGAGGAGATGATCGAAGATCTTGCTGTGATGGTACAGAGAGGTTTTGCTGAGACTGCGAACAAAGAAGATATTAAGCGGCTTGAGGATCGCCTCGACAGGATCGAATTCAGTGTCAATGGTCATGAGCGAAGAATTGAGACACTGGAAGACAAAGTAAGAATGTTAAGTGTCAAAGTGGGATTTAAATAACAAAAAAGAGCCGAGGCTCTTTTTTTGATTTAAAAAATTGCTTCTGTTACACTGCAAAGAGGGAAGCTTTTGTTTCTATGAATTATCACAAAAAAATTTTAAAAAACGGCATGCGGATTATTACGGTGCCAATGGCCGATAACCCAGCGGTGACTGTTCTCGTTATGGTTGAAGCTGGCTCAAAATATGAAACGGCCGAGATAAGCGGACTTTCGCATTTTCTCGAGCATATGTGCTTTAAAGGCACGAGAACCCGCCCGAAAGCGATTAATATCAGTCGCGAGCTTGATTCGATTGGGGCGCAATACAATGCCTTCACGTCGCAGGAATTCACCGGCTACTATGCCAAGGCCGGGCCGAGACACCTCAATACCATTCTCGATGTGGTGTCTGATATGTACGTAAATCCTCTGTTTGACGAGAAAGAAATCGAAAAAGAAAAAGGGGTGATTGTGGAGGAGATCAACATGTATGAAGATACTCCGCACAAACACGTGCAAGATCTCTTTATGGAACTGTTGTACGGCGATCAGCCAGCGGGGTGGAACATTGCCGGTCGGAAAGAAACGGTTAAGGCAATGAAACGGGAATTTTTTGAGGACTATCGCCGAAAACACTATGTTTCCGGAGCGACCACTGTTGTTATAGCCGGTAAGTTCAATGAAGAAACAATTTATGATGATATTGAAAAAAAGTTTATTGGCATTCATGAAGGAAAAAAACACGACAAAACAAAAGTTATCGAAAAACAGAAAGAACCGAGGATAAAAGTGCAGCATAAAAAGACCGACCAGGCGCATCTCGTTATTGGTGTAAGGAGTTGTGACATCTGGAGCGCTTCCGTGCCAATTTTACGGGTACTTTCAGCAGTACTTGGCGGCGGCATGAGTTCACGGTTGTTCCAAAAACTCTATGTTAACGCAGGCAATGATATCTACACTGACCACGGCTATTTTGAAATTTCTACCGGCGTTGATAAAGAAAGAGTTACAGAAGTGATCAAGGCGATTCTTAACGAATGTCAGAAACTTACTGAAGATGAGGTTCCACCCGACGAGCTTAAAAAGGCCAAGGATTACATCATCGGCACCATGTTCCTAGGCCTCGAGACGTCGGACGCGGTGGCCGAATTCTTCGGCTATCAGGAAATTTTGAAGCGCAGTGTCATCACTCCCTCCGAACTAGCAAAAATAATCAACATGGTGAGTGCGGAGGAGATCAAAGACATGGCTCAACAAATTTTTCAGAATAAAAATCTTAACATGGCGCTCGTGGGAGGGTTCAAAAATAATAAGGAATTTGAACCTATTTTCCATTTCTAAAGCATAAGCTGCATGCTATGATATCCCCATGGATAACGACCATATGCACGTAACAGTACGCTTTAATATCGGAACAATTCTGAAAATCATTCTCTGTGTGATCCTTTTTGTCGTGCTGTATCTCATCCGAGACCTGGTGCTTGTGGTGCTTGCCGCGGTGGTACTCGCTTCCTCTGTTGAGCCTGCCACTAAATGGTTTGAAAAAAGACGCCTTGGCCGCTTGCCTGCGGTCATCATTATCTACATCATTTTAGCGCTCGCTCTCGGCGGCATCTTTTTCTTCCTTCTCCCGCTCGTAGGGAACGAGGCGGTTACCTATCTCAACAATCTGCCAGATAACCTCAACCTCTCTGACTTGTGGAGTCCGATACGGAATTGGGGTGGGGACGGGGTACCGGCTATTCCGCATGATTTGCCCGTGAAAGAGCTGGTGGGTAATTTGCGGTCCATGGTTACAGATACCTCTGGTGGGTTATTCAAAACGGCAAGCGCGATTTTCGGTGGTGCCCTCTCCTTTGTCCTTATTGTGGTGCTTTCCTTCTATCTCGCGGTACAGCATGACGGCGTTGGGAATTTCCTTCGAGTCGTTACTCCCGCTCGACATCAAAAATACGTTATCGACCTATGGAAACGGTCTCAGCTTAAAATCGGCTATTGGATGCAAGGACAACTCCTCTTGGGAGTGCTTATTGGTGTGTTGGTCTATTTGGGGCTTATGATACTTGGGGTCAAACATGCCTTGCTGTTAGCCTTCCTTGCCGCACTTTTTGAGCTCATCCCTATCTTTGGGCCGATTCTCTCCGCCATACCCGCGGTACTCATCGGGTTCGTTGATGGGGGAGTCACTATGGGTTTTCTCGTGGTTGGCCTCTACATCATCATCCAGCAATTCGAGAATCATCTCATTTATCCGCTGGTAGTGAAAAAAATTGTCGGTGTCTCGCCAATCCTCGTCATCCTTTCGCTCGTTATCGGGGCGAAACTCGCCGGTTTCTTAGGTATACTACTCTCTGTACCCATCTCTTCAGTACTTATGGAATATTGGGGAGATATTGAGAAAGGAAAAAGGGCCTCAGAAATTTCGTCTCAATCGTAAATTTATCCACTGTCACGATAGCGGAAGGCAACTAATATGAGTGAAGGAACAACATTCTACATTACTACTCCCATTTTTTATCCCAATGCGAATTTGCATATGGGACATGCATATTCAACGACGTTAAGCGATATTATCGCTAGGTACCAACGTTTGCAAGGGAAAGAAGTGTACTTTCTTACCGGTGCTGATGAAAACGCGGGGACGGTGGTACGCGCTGCAAAAAAGGCAGGACAAGAAACATATATGTATCTTGACCACATCGTGGCGAATTTTAAAGATTTATTTAGTAAGCTTGAGATTTCTTATGACCAGTTCATCCGGACTTCTGACGAAACAGCTCATTGGAGTGGAGCAAAAGAATTATGGAATCGAATTGCAAAAGCGGGAGATTTTGAAAAGCGATCGTATGAAGGGCTTTATTGCGTGGGGCACGAGTCGTTCATTACCGAGAAAGACCTGGTAGACGGCAAGTGTCCCGATCATAACGAGGTGCCGCAATTTTTGAAGGAGGAAAATTATTTTTTTAAACTGTCGAAATATACGGCGAATATAAAAGAAAAAATAGAAAAGGGCGAACTGGAGATCGTTCCTCAAACTCGAAAAAATGAGATTCTCGCTCTGCTCGAAAGGGGACTTGAGGATGTTAGTTTTTCACGGCCGGCGGACAAGGTTTCGGTAGGCATACCCATACCCAACGATCCGACACAAAAAATGTATGTCTGGTGCGACGCTCTTGCTAACTACATAAGTGCTCTGGGTTTTGGCAGTGGAGACCCGACGCTCTATGAAAAATTTTGGCCTGCTGATGTGCATGTCATCGGCAAGGATATTCTTCGTTTTCACGCCGGTATTTGGCTTGGTATGTTGCTCTCCGCAGGGCTACCTTTGCCGAAAAAGATACTGGTCCACAGTTTCATCACCTCTGGGGGCAAAAAGATGTCCAAAACCCTCGGCAACGTCATTGATCCACAACAGTTAATTGGGGAATATGGGTCCGAAGCGGTTCGATACTATCTCGCTCGGCACATTTCTCCGTTTGAGGATGGCGACCTTACAGTGGAGCGTTTTAAGGAAGTGTATAACGGCGAGCTTGCAAACGGTATCGGCAACCTTGTTAGTCGAGTACTCAAAATGGCTGTCACCAACGGGGTGGCAATTCCTACAGAACACCATGAAATCCTACCGCTTCAATACAGTGAAGCATTCGATCACTATAAAATAAATGACGCATGCGAGGTGATCTGGAGGAAGATCCAGGAAGCTGACAAACATATTCAAGACAAGCAACCCTTCAAACTCATCAAAACCAATCCGGAAGAAGCAAAAAAAGATATTGCGCTGTTACTTGTTGATGTGTGGAAAATTGCCGTCATGCTCGAACCCCTTATGCCTTCTACTTCCGCTACTATTCAAACATTACTTAAAGAAAACAGAATGCCTGAAAACCCGTTGTTTCCGAGAAAGGATTAAAAACGCTCTCTTGGGTGCGAGAGTGGCGAAGATTGTGATACAATCTTCGCCACATATGAATGAATCAAGCGCCATTGCTAATACGAAAGCGCTCATGGAGGCGTGTCGAAGAACGAATATGCCTTACCGTGTTCATGACTTGCATGGTAACTTTGTGGAGATACAAACTCCATCAGGCCATTTTTTTTGTAAATTCCAGCACACCTTTTAATGTTGGATCGGTTGAACGGATCTGTCAGGACAAAGATTTTGCCTATCGGCTGTTCTCTTCTCGGATACGCATGCCGAAAACTGCTTCATTTCTTAATCCGTTTGTAGAAAACGAGCATGCTAAGTACAAAATAGAAAAAAGTATCGAGCATATCGTGGACGAGATAGGGAAGCACTCTACATTTCCGGTGATTGTAAAGATGAATAGCGGCTGCCAGGGAAATAATGTATTTCTCTGTCGTGACAAAAAAGAAGCGGCAACTGCTTTGAAATCGATCTATAATAAAAATTCTCGATTTTATGATTACGTCGCGCTGGCACAGCAGTACATCAAACCAAAAAGGGAATACCGAGCAATCTTTTTTGAGAGGAAAGCATTGTTGGTATATGAAAAGGATACTTCAGGAAGCCGTTTTGTGGGAAATTTAAGTCCACTTCACTTTGAAGGCGCAAAGGCGGTACACATTACCGATACCCAGATAGTGGGGGCGATCGAGCAGTTCGCTATGCCGATCTTCGAGCTTCTTCCTGTTAGTTTTGGCGGTTTCGATATTATCGAGGATGAGAAAGGGAAACTATGGCTTATAGAAATAAACTCCAGGCCAGGGTTTTCATATTTTGTTCGTGATAATGGGCTCGAACCGTTAGTGCTCATGTACGTCACTATTCTTCAACAATTAAAAAATCCGTCGTATGACGGATCATTGACCGGAAAGAGTGCGGGTAAAATGGGACAAGTGCATCAGATGAAGCTCTGAAAAAACGTAATTCACGTTGGTTCTCCGTGTGAATCGTGGATGAAGTCGGTACATTTCCGTATTAATTTTGATAAGGGTGGCGCATAATTTGGCTTTGTTTCTCTTGCTGGTTGGAGGGAGAAATAGGGCTAAAAGATCCCGGATCTCAAACATCTTGTTGAGAGCCCATAATTCCGTTTTTGTTGCGTGCATATCTTCCGAGATGATAGAGGAAAGGGGATGTTTTGTCCATCAGTACGTCATTTCCCGCACTGTATACTTTATACGTAATACTCTATACTCTCTTTATGCCGGAGTATATCGATATCCATTCTCATGTCACTTTTGCAGCCTTCAATGAGGACCGTGAAGCGGTGGTGGCGCGCACCCTCGAGCAAAAAACGTGGATGATAAATGTGGGGACACAACAAGCGACATCGAAAAGTGCGGTAGAACTTGCGGAGAAATATGAAAAAGGTGTCTACGCCATTGTCGGCCTTCATCCCATCCACACCGACGCTTCCCATCACGACGAACAAGAATTGGGGGAGGGAAGCAAGGCGTTCACCTCTCGTGGCGAGGCATTTGATTATGGCTATTATAAACAGCTCGCCTCTCACTCTAAAGTGGTTGCAATAGGGGAATGTGGCTTAGATTATTACCGTCTTGAGTCGGACTCGGTGAAAAAGCAAAAGGAAACATTTGAACAACATATCGCACTTGCCGATGAGCTCAAGAAGCCTCTGATGCTTCATGTCAGAAACGGCTCTCAAAAATCGGCCTATACAGATGCTTTTGAAATGCTGAAAACAGCGGCAAGCGTCAAGGGTAATGTCCATTTTTACGTGGGCAGTATCGAAGAGGCTAAGCCTTTGTTGGAACGCGGATGCACTTTTTCCTTTACAGGCGTAATTACCTTTGCTCGTAATTATGATGATGTAATCAAGTATTTGCCACTCGAAGCGATAATGTCTGAGACGGATTGTCCGTACGTTACCCCAGTACCACACCGAGGTACACGTAACGAGCCGATCTATGTTCAAGAGGTAGTGAAGAAGATTGCGGAAATAAAGGGGCTGCCGTTTGAAAGGGTAAGACAACAGCTGGTAGAGAACGCCCGAAATTTCTTTAAAATTTAGAAAATTGCATCTTCTGTTTCCTTGTGGTAATGTGGCTGTATTAATCATTAATAGTGGGGAGTCGGCCTAGGAACCTCTTTCAAAAATAAACGCAAGTAACTGGCAAAAAGGGTAAATAGCTTGGCTACTGCGGGCACTCTGAGTTTGGCTACAGCTAGTTGCTCGGACTCAGCATATCTCAAGATATGCTTCGTCCTCCGCAACTTCGCTTCGCGCAAACCAGAGTACCCTCGTTACGCCATTATTTTTGAAAGAGATTCTAAAAGCTGCGTCTGTCGTTGCAGACTTGCTTCTCACCAACAATATGGATTCAAACAAAAAAGAAGGTTTTAAGGTCTATGAAGTGGGGTACCTCTTGGTTTCCTCGATACCAGAGGAGAAGGTGGCTGGAGAGGTTGAAACTCTGAAGAGTATCATTGGGAAAAAGGGAGGAACATTTATTGCTGAGGAATCTCCAAAACTCCACTCCTTGGCGTATTCTATGAAAAAAGCGGTTAGTGGTGTACGTTCGACCTATAACGAAGCATATTTCGGATGGCTCAAGTTCGAGCTTGAGACCGCAGCCTTGGGGGACATCAAGAAAGCACTTGATGAACATGAAAAAGTGCTTCGATATCTACTTATCATCACAGTACGGGAAAATACCACATTGAGTCAAAAAGTAGCATCGGTAAAGCCTGTTAAGAATGATAAGGAAGAGGTTGTGCCAAAGAAAGAAATGTCAGAGGAAGAAATGGATAAAACGATTAATGAACTTGTGGTAGAATAACACAATAATTAATCACTTCTATGTATCTCAACAAAGCAATCGTATATGGCAATTTGACACGCGATCCTGAGCTCAAAGCCCTACCTTCAGGCAACAAAGTCGCAAGCTTCTCTCTTGCTACCAACCGAGTATGGAAGGATGCGCAGGGTGCTAAACAAGAAAACGTCGATTATCACAATATTGTGGTATTTGGTCGCCAAGCCGAGACCGTATCGCAATATCTTAAAAAAGGTTCGAGTGCTATGGTGGAGGGTAGAATGCAGACTCGAAGCTGGGACGACAAAGGAACCGGACAGAAAAAATACAGAACGGAGATCGTGGCAGATCGAATACAATTTGGCCCACGAGCGGGAGGAACAGGAGGCTTTACTGGAGGAGGGAATACTGGCGGTGTTGCTAAAGGGGTTGAATCAAAAGAGAACACACCTCCACCGATGGATACCATTGAATACCCAGCTGAAGAAATTAACCCTGATGACATCCCGTTCTAATTACTATCTACTAATTACTATCTACTATGGACAAACAATGTTATTTTTCACAAAACAATATTAAACATATTGATTATAAAGACACTGATATTCTTAAAAAGTTTCTCAACCCTCATGGAAGGGTTATTGCTCGTAAGCGCACAGGAGTAAGTGCTCTTAATCAACGAAAGCTCTCCTTGGCGGTCAAGCGAGCCCGATTTCTCGGTCTTCTACCCTACGTTTCGAGATAAAAAAGACAAGAGCAAACAAAAAAACCGCCATAGAGCGGTTTTTTTGTTTGAAAAAAGTTATACACAGATACATAAGAGATACTTATGGCGATAGGGTATATAATTACTGGCAATTACCAGTCGGGTATTATTTATTTGTTTTATTATTTATTGTTTATTATGAAAAATTTTCGTGAATTATCAGCGACAGGAGGAAAATTACTGATGGTGCTTGCGATCATGATGGTCGTCGTGGGCTCGGTTTCGGCGGCAACCACCATCACAACGAACATCACCACAGGTGGAACATTGGCGGTAACGGGAGCGTCAACGCTTACCGGTCTTACGACGATGGTCTACGCTTCTTCAACTACGCAGTCAATTACCGGTAATCTTCTTTTTGGTGGTTTTGCAACTACGTCGGCAGCGTCAGGCAACTTCTTGACGCAGGGTAAGGTAGCTATCGGTACGACCACGGTAACGGTTTCATCCCACGCACTTGACGTGACCGGTACGACGACTTCAAGCGCGGGTATTGTGATCGGCTCGGTTGGTTCGCCGATTTCGGAATTCCTCTTTGGTACTTGTGGTATTGACCTTCCTGCATTTTCCGCCGCTAATGCCTCAACCTCGATTGCAAACTGTACGGCAACAGGTACGTCAGCGTCCGACAAGGTATTTGTTACGTTGGCAAGCTCCACGATGGATGGCACGTATTTCCTTGTATCCGCTTCCTCAACGTCTGCAAACGTAATCCAAATCCTCGTCGAAAATGCGAGCACGAGCGTTACCGCATGGAACCCCGCTCCGGCTAGCTGGAATTGGATGTCTATTAATTAAGCTTTTACACCATGTTTAATAACATTATTAATCGCATTGGTGTGGCACTTCTTCTCGTTCTCCTGCCTTTTTCAGTGCAGGCGGCATGGAACGATGTTACGATGGAGGCCGATACCGTCATCACTACAGGAGGAGTAACACTTTATGTTACAGGAAGTACTGCGTCCATAAGTTCCATTGAGGTTGGGGCGTCAAACTTCATTGTAACGCTCATGGGGACGTCATCTGTATCGGTTAAAAGCACTGATCGGTATGTTATCAACTCGACCGCCGCGGGGAGATATGTACTGACGGACTGTACAGGATCGGCATATACACTGACACTGACTGTTCCAAAGGGAGAAAGCGGTGAACAGGCGGTTACCATCACACCTACCACTGATGTATGTAGCAGTTCCACAGGAACATCAGGCTCTCGAAGTGGTGGGGGAGGTGGCGGTTCATCGTATGTTGCTCCAAAACTCGTGGTAACTCAACCTACAGTGCCGGTAACAGTGCCTGTTACGACGAACCCGGTTGCCAGCGCTCTTAGAATCGGCGATACGGGTACCAGCGTTATCGAAATTCAGTCTTTCCTTGAAAGTAAAGGATTCCTCAAGATGCCACTTGGCGTAGCAAAAGGATATTTTGGGCCATTGACCCAAAAAGCGCTTGAAGCATACAAGAGGAGCAGCTCTCCAACATCAGCGCAAGCACCAGCATCTACCGGATCATCATCATTCAGTCGAGCACTGGGTAAGGGAGCTTCTGGCGAAGATGTGCGGCGACTACAGAAGGTCCTAAATAGTGATGCTGAAACACGTGTTGCTTCAGAGGGTGTCGGTTCAGTAGGGAACGAAACAACACTATTCGGAGCTCTCACCGAACAGGCAGTAAGCAAATTCCAAGTCAAGTATGGCATTGCTTCACCAGGAGATCCCGGATATGGATTCGTAGGTCCTAAGACTCGAGCTAAACTAAATGAATTGTCGAAGTAACGTATAACAGATAACCAATTACTTAGAACAAAAAACTGCCGTACGGCAGTTTTTTGTTGACTTTATATCACGTTAAGGTATAGTACTGGTGGCACTGGCTGAGGACACAACCTCAATCCAAAAAGGATATAGTATTGAGCGCTCGATAGTATATAGGATTCCTTTGCGGACGGACCAGACTTTTCTGCACCGTCACCCTGATGATTTCGCGCTGCGAATGTTCTGGGCACCGAGACAAACATACACATTGTATCGTTTGTCTCTTTTGTTACGACGAGTGAGGAGCGCGTGAATAGTTCTGACCATTCACAGCGTCCGAGTCGATATCGTATCAAATTTAGAGAATGGTGAGCGTATTATTTACCCACACGCTCGCGATATTCGCCAGTTTCAGTATTGATACGGATCACATCTCCTTCGTTTACAAAGAGGGGAACATTGAGTGTCGCGCCAGTCTCAACTTTTATAGTTTTGCTCCCGCCTGTTACCGTGTCTCCTCGCACTGCAGGCGCAGCCTCAACAACTTTAAGGTCAACTGTTGGAGGGTGACGTACACCGATCACTTGTTCTTCAAACACCATTGTTCTTATGATTGAATTTGGTTTTAAGAATCGTGAAGCATCACCCATTACTTCTTCAGTTATTTTAAAACGGTTCGCTGCGTCTTTCGGATCGCAGAACCAGAATTCGTCTTTACTGGTGTATAAGTATTTAGCGTCTTTTTGCTCTATTTCCGCTTCTTCAACCTTTTCAGATTGGTGGAATGATTGCTCGGTTACCTTTCCGGTGATCATGTTTTTGAGTTTGGTGGCATTCACCGGCCTGCGCTGTTGCTTGCGGAATACGTGCGAGGTGATAACTTCGTACGGTGCCCCGTCGAGGATAATATATTTTCGTTCTACCACTTCATTGTATTCAAGCATTGCCATAGGGAATTTAATTAGGTTGTAACTAAGCCATTCTATAAGAGGTAAGGGAAAAAGTCCATTTACAAAATTGAGTACGCAATTACTCCAAATGTGAGGGCGGTAAGGTTAATGTGAGTAAGGCTTGGTTCCGTACCTTGCATAAGTGTGACGATAATCCCTACGATCCCCGCCACCATTCCAGTTTTTACCCATAAAGGGAGTTCCTTAAGATATTTTCGCATTCGCTCATTCTACATGGAAGCTTTGAGGGAGTCTAAGTCAACAATACAACCTGTCATTCCCGCGAAGGAGGGAATCTAGTCTGGATCCCTTACAGGGACTGTACACCTTTCGCTTTCTTCAGAAAGAACGCTCAAGGTCTTGCGACGCTTCCTACGGTCGCGCCTCACCCGTTTTCACGGGGATGACCGAGGGATTGTTATAACAATCCCTCGGTCAGTTTCTTTCTAATTTCCGCGAGGATCTTGTCAGCAATTTTTGGGTTTTCTTTAAGAAACTGGCGTGTCGCATCGTAACCTCGGCCAAGTTTTTCCTCACCGTACGCGTATGAGTTACCGCTTTTTTGAATTAGTTCCATTTTTTCACCAAGGGCGATAATTTCTCCTTCTTTAGAGATGCCTTCGTTGTACATCAAATCGAATTCTGTCTGTCGGAAGGGAGCTGCTACTTTATTCTTGACTACCTTAACACGCACGCGACCACCCATGACTTCTTCACCTTTTTTGATTTGCGCAATACGCCGAATATCGAGTCTGACGGAGGTGTAGAACTTAAGGGCTTTTCCTCCGGGAGTGGTCTCTGGATTGCCAAACATCACGCCGATTTGCATGCGGATCTGGTTTATGAAAATAACAATAGTTTTACTCTTCGCCACAATGCCGGTGAGTTTTCTGAGAGCTTGTGACATTAGACGTGCCTGTTTACCCACATGATGGGCGCCCATTTCACCCTCTATCTCATCTTTAGGAGTCAGTGCTGCCACGGAGTCGATGACGATTACATCCATCTTCCCCGAGCGTACAAGGCTTTCCACGATCTCAAGCGCCTGTTCGCCGGTATCTGGCTGGGAAATGAGGAGTTCATCAATTTTCACCCCTAATCGTTTAGCGTACTCAGGATCCATGGCATGCTCAGCGTCAATGAAAGCACAAATTCCATTGAGTTTTTGGGCTTCGGCTATAATGTGAAGTGAGAGAGTGGTCTTACCCGACGATTCCGGGCCGAAGATTTCAATAATACGTCCACGAGGCATGCCACCGACACCCAGGGCCGCGTCAAGACCGATTGAGCCGGTAGGGATGGCATTAATGTGCACTCTCGGCTTTTCGCCTAGCTTCATGATCGAGTCTTCACCGAACTTTGTTTTTATTTCCCGAAGTGTGTCGTCAATGTTAGCTGTGGCGACTTTCATCTCCTTTACCTCCCTTGCTTCTTTTACAGCTTCTTTTTTAGCCATTTGAGTTAAACATACCAATATACAAATTATGCCAATCTACGAATGACTACAAATGTAACCCTTCGGAATTCGTAGCCATTCGCATATTAGTACCCATTAGTATATTGGTATATTTTATTAAAATAATAATCCCGAAAAGACCTGAGAGAACTTAGTGAGTAAGTTCGAGTTTTTTGGTTGTGGTTCGTCCGAACTTATCGGTGGCACTGAGTAGAATTATAGTATAGCCTGGTGGTACGAGCAATTTTTCCTTGAAGTTTCCTTGTTCGTCGGTGAAGATTGCGCGACCATTCAGGGAAAGGGAAGCGGTATTGAAAGCGATACCCACGATCTCAGTTGAGGATGAGGCAATACGTTGACCTGGCGAGGGTGCGGTGACGCTTATACGGGGACCAAGAATAAGGTTTTTTGCTTGGTATATGGCGTATCCAGTAATAATGAGGGCGAGGAGAATACATGAGCCATACACAAGAAGAGTTTTAAACCGATAGGAGCCCATGGGATTATGGCAGCATGTTCTCTTCACCAGGAAGTTGCGGTGTGGCACCTGAAGAACTGCCACCAATCACTTCGCGGGGCTTAGCGCCGTCTCCGGGACCAATGACACCACGTTCTTCAAGCATATCAATGAGGCGGGCAGCGCGAGCGTATCCTACTCGAAGTTTACGTTGAATATATGAGGTGGAGGCTTTGCCTGCTTCAACAACCACAGCACGGGCTTCTTCGTACAGATCGTCATTATCTGCCTCGTTATCATCGAGCGTAGCGTCGAATATCGAGTTTTTACCAGCTTCATCATTGGTGAGATTTACCTCGCCTTGAGTAAACTCACCATACGTGTCTCCTAGGTGTTTGACGACTCGCTTTACTTCTGCCTCAGAAATAAACGCTGATTGTAGACGTTGTGGCTTCGACATTTCACCTGAAAGATAGAGCATATCTCCAGCACCAAGAAGCTTCTCGGCGCCTCCTGTGTCTAAAATAGTGCGAGAGTCGATCTGAGAGGAGACTTGAAGGGCGATACGGCCCGGTACGTTGGCTTTGATGAGGCCTGTGATGACATTTACTGAAGGTCGCTGAGTAGAAAGCATAAGGTGAATCCCCACCGCACGACTCATTTGTGCCAAGCGGACAATGGCACTCTCAAGCTCTCGAGGATACGCCTGCATAATGTCGGCAAGCTCATCAATAACGACCACAACATAGGGCATAGTCTCGGGTAAATTCTTTTTTTCCTCTTCATTAAGATCTTCACCTTTTTTGACTGCTGGAGCGAGGATGTTTTTGTGATATGACTCGATATCGCGAACGGAATTTGACTCAAGTACATCGTATCGACGATCCATCTCACGGGCTGCCCACTTAAGAGAAAGGATAGCCTTCTTAGCATCTGTAATTACAGGAGTGAGGAGATGGGGGATCTTATTGTACAAAGTTAACTCGACTCGCTTAGGATCAATCATGATAAATTTTAAATTTTCTGGAGCGTTACGGAACAAAAGAGAGGTAATCACAGCATGAATAGTCACTGATTTTCCTGAGCCAGTTGCGCCGGCAATGAGGAGGTGTGGCATTTTAGCAAGGTTGGCAAAATATGATTTCCCAGTGATACCTTTACCCAATGAGATAAGAAGTGGTTTTTCGGATTGCTGGTATTCTTCTGAGGAAAGGAGGGAGGCAAGACCGACGGTGGTTTTTACTGTATTTGGAATTTCGATACCTACCAGTGACTTGCCTGGGATTGGAGCTTCAATACGAATAGGGTGGGCAGCAAGCGCGAGGGCGAGATCATTATTAAGGGCAACAATACGTGAAAGCTTCACACCTTCTGCTGGTTTTAAGGCATACCTAGTGACCGAAGGACCGATCGAAATCTCATCCATCTCTACGTTGATGCCAAAATTCTGGAGTGTTCGCTTGATGATGTTGGCATTTGCCTTAATATCGCCAACCTCAGGCTTGCCCTTGTCCCGTTCCAGGAGTGAGAGAGGTGGAGGGACAAACTCTTTGAACGCAAGTACCGACTTACTGCCGGAGATCTGCATCTCCTCGTCACGAATAGGCTCTGCTTTCTCCACCTTTTTATTTTTTTTGCCTTTCTCTTGTGCGGATACTTCAACATTCGTTGGAGCTTCCTCTTCTCCGACTGATGCCTCGCTTACGGCAACTTCAACATCATCTTCTTTTTTGGTCCATTTTTTCCACACCATCAAGTATTCAAATTTAGGTCGGGTATCGAACGTCACGAGGAAAGAGATAATAAGCAGCACTAGGAGGAAAATAAGGCTGGCGTAAAAGTCGAGTAGTTTGATTAAAGGGATAGAAATAAAGTGACCAACAGACCCCCCTTTAAGTGGAGAAATGAGATCAATAAGTCCAAGTCCGGAAATGAAGAAGAGGAGCGCACCTGCAGTTTGGACATGTCTAAAGGTGCGTGAAAGGGATTTTAAAAAAGAAATTCCAAGCATAATGAAGAGTACTGGGACGAGGTAATATCCTACACCGAAGAAGCCACTCAATATTCTATAGAAGTATTCTCCAATAAACCCCGCCTTTTCAATTGCCGCCAAAATTGAAAAGAGAGCAACAAAAAAGAACATAACCGCAAAAATCGCCTGCACTGTATCTTCCTTTAGATGTCTCGTTCCTGTAGGTTCATTCTGAACCACATCTTTTTTATTTTTTGAAGCCATGATGATTAGTATATTTCATACATCATAGCATAAGGGTACATGAAGTTTTACATAATTTTGACTTTGAAAATAGTCCTTTATATAATGGACACATCTTCTCACTAACGTTCTGTAAAAGACATTAAAGACAGATATAAGAGACAGGATTTATAAAAGACAAAATGGGAAAAGACAAAGGTTATAAAAAAATGAAGCCAACCAACCTTTTCTATACTAGTGATATAGGGTTTTTCCCTGAGGATGGTAAAATTCTCTTTATCTTTAAAAAGACAGAACGTTTTGTTGCTGCCCTATACCTTGTTACTAATCTTTTTAGTGAACATGAGTCCTTAAAATGGACACTGCGAGAAGAGGGAACCTGGCTTTTAAAGGCCGTGGTGTACACTGTACAATCATCCAAAGAACCCGGGAGGTTAATTCTGACAAATATCATCGCACACCTGCTGTCCCTGCGGTCTCTTATCGACATAAGTTTCAGCGCTGGCCTTATTTCCGGTATGAATTTCTCAATTCTTGTAGAGGAACTAGAGATGCTTCTCTGTGCGGCCCGGGAAGCTGAGACTGAGGTCGGGCTCGATAATCACGGAACTTTTGGTGCCCATTTTTTTCACCTTGAAACAGAACAACCGTCACAGTTACGCAAGCAAAGCAACGAAAGGACATCCACTGGAAATATAAAGGACAATACTACCTCAATAAAGGATATTTCTAGTACCGCGTATTCCCGCAGAGAGACTGTTATAAAACTTCTCAAAAATAAACCGCACTTAACTATCAAGGACTTCTCGGTGGTTATCAATAACTGTAGTGAGAAAACAATTCAGAGAGAGCTTCTACGGTTAGTGAGCGAAGGTGTCCTCAAAAAGGAAGGAGAACGTCGGTGGAGTACCTATTCTCTTGCCTTATTCTGAAGTTTCTTGTCTTTGAGAAATGTCCCATAGGTAGATCAAAAAAAGTGACCAACTCATCGTTGACTTCTTTACTGAAAAGTGTATGATAGTGGAACGGCTAATTTTACCAAAAAACCCTTATTTTTCCTTGATGGAAAGCGTAGGGTTACGTGAAGTTATCCACAACAAAGCAATTTGCAGGGTGCCGTCTTAGAGCTATAATTGTCTCTAATACAGTTGCGACGGATCTTTGATAATTAAACAGAGAGTGTTACTGAATGTCTGTGTTATTCCTTCGGGTACAGCATGCCGAAATTCGGTCTAATTTTTTCAACTATCCCGCCATCTCGTGTCGATGAAATATGAGGTGACGGGAATAGTGGTAAGTAGTTGTTGAATGCGGTTCGAAAAAGCATTCTTCGATTATGCAAGCTTAGAAAGCAAATATAATTTATCAGCATGCGGCGCGCAGAGGGGTGACCCCTCTCTGCGCGTCTAGGATAATTTCCTTTCCACATTATTAACCATTACAAGTTAACGGAGAGGGGTTATTAAAATTTAGAATTATTTATGAGTTATTCAAAAACAGCTACGACAGCAGTTGTCGCTTCCATTGTGGGAATCGCAATGGTAGCAATGATGTTCGTAGCGGCAGTACAAACGACACATGCTCAAGGAGTATCCTTGAGTCAGCTCGTAGAGCTCTTTATCAGTCTCGGAATCATTGCTCCTGAAAAGGCAGCAGCAGCCCGAGCGGCATTGGGTACATCAGTGGCAACAGGAAGTTTCACCGCTGACCTTAAAATGGGAGACAGTGGTGCAGAAGTGAAGGCACTTCAGCAAGCGCTAAACGCTAAGGGTTACACCGTAGCGGTTACCGGCGCGGGATCAGCTGGAAAGGAAACAACCTATTTCGGCGGTCTTACAAAGGCAGCACTTATGCGATACCAGACAGCTATGGCCATTGCAGCAACCGGAACGGTTGATGCAGCAACCCGAGCTAAGCTCAACGGTACCGTTGCAGTTATTCCAGGAACGGTTAACCCTGGGACTGGAACGGTAGTTCCTTCAACAGGAACAGGCATTTCGACACCTGGAGTCGAAGGAACATTGAGCGCGACCCAAACAAACTCCGGCCTCCCATCAACGCTTTACGAAGCCGATGTGGAGAAAGGAGTTCTTGGAGTTAAGCTTGAGGCGAAGAACTCTGACATCAGTGTTCAGCGAGTAAAGCTTGACCTCGGTACGGACACGAAAATTTACAACAAGATATTCAAGAAAATGTATGTTACCGACGGTACCACCGTATACGCAACATCTGACGTGAATTCTTCAACCGTAGTCAAGGACAGCAGCCGATATTATTTGACGATTTCAGGATTTAACATTCTTGTTCCAAAGGGTGGTTCAAAGAATCTTGTGATCAAGGCTGACCTTTATCCGACAATCGATTCGACTGACTTCGATACCGAAACCTACACTATCCGATATGCTTCAAACGGCATCCGAGGTATTGACGGAGCGGGTATTGATCAGTACGCGACAGACACGACCATCACTCGAACACCGACCATTGCTGCTGACCTCTCAGAATCAGCAACCCTCACCGTCGGCCTTAATACCTCAAGCCCTAAGAAGCAAGAAGTAATGGCTACCGCGGGAGCAAACGAGAACGAGATGG